>OFGP01000389.1_pt1 | contig 44562 bp, 38 predicted proteins | sample 1521781 | NCBI WGS metagenome assembly OFGP01 (sample SAMEA3504113, study PRJEB24116) | mouse gut metagenome | biome: mouse gut; feature: mouse-associated habitat; material: faeces | place: Denmark | collected 2011
GGAATGCTTCTGGCGGTTCCGGCAGCAGGGCTGATCAGCCGGATGACGGTCACAACTACGGGTATCCTGATTCCAGTCCATTTTCCGGTTCTGCCCTGTATGGGGGTATTTTCCATTTTCCTGCTGGTTCCGGTGAGTTTTTGTATCCTGCGCCTTCGGAATATCAGGAGGATTGCGCCTATGGCTGCTATCCGTGGGGAATCGGATACCGTATCTGCGTCAGAAACGAAGTTTTTCCGTAACGGGATACGATCAGGCGGACTTTCTTTTCATCTGGCGCTGCGGCAGGTCCTGACGGGCAGGAGGCGTTATGCAGGCGCCTGTCTGGTGGCGGTATTTCTGGTATTCTTTGCTTCCCTGGCAGGCCGGATGAATGGCTGGCTGGGAGAGGATGGGAAAGGGATGATGGATGCCTTTAACCCGGCAGACCTGGACCTGGGTGTGCAGGTTTTAGGGGAGCTTGGGGCTGAAGAAATGGAGCAGATGGTGCTTTCCTATACGGATATTACAGACAGCTATCTGCTGGCCATGCCCAGTGTTTATGTGAATGGGACAAATTACACGGCAAATGTCATTACAGAGCCAAAGCGGTTCCATATCAGCAGAGGGCAGACAAGTATGGGGGCAGACCAGGTAGTTCTGACAGAGGCGCTTGCCTCTGATTTGGGAGTGGATGTGGGAGATTTCGTTACGATACGGGGAAATAAAGGCAGCGGGGAGTTTACGGTTTCAGGGATCTATCATTGCGCCAATGATATGGGGGCCAATCTGGGAATGAGCAGGGATGGATACCTTTCCATCGGGGAAGATGACAGCCGTTTGTGGTGCTATCATTATTTTCTGGAAGATCCTTCACAGAAACAGGCCATTACCGAGGCTCTGGAACAGACCTGGGGCGGGGATGTCCATGTCCATGAAAATTCCTGGCCGGGACTGTCTGGGATTATTTCTGCCATGCATATGCTGATTCTTTTCCTGTATGGAGTGAGCGCTGCATTTATCTGTGTGGTGACTGGAATGGCAGGAACAAAGATTCTGGATGCGGAGCAGAAGGATATGGGAATCTATAAATCCATCGGATGTTCTGTCAGGATGCTTCGATTCTCCTTTGCTTTCCGCTTTGGAATTGTGGCAGCAGTCGGGGCAGTAATCGGGACACTGGCAGCTATGGGATTCACAGACCCTGTGGTATCCACTGTTATGCGGCTGGCAGGAATCAGTAATTTCGCATCGGGGAATACGCCTGGAAGCGTCCTCCTTCCGGGTAGTATGGTAATACTTTTATTCTTTGGGTTCGCCTGGCTGTTATCAGGCAGGATCAGAAGCCCTAAAGGATGCCTGTATGGCATACGGCCAGAGCTAAGGAAAGGAGGACATGAATGTGTTGACAGCGGAAACATGAAAGGTTTTGTATCAGACAGGAAAACTGAGACGGAAGGCAAACAAGAATGAGCACTGCAAGGGTGCGTTGGAATGCGCTGAAAAGACAGGAAAGAATAAGTAAACACCACAAGGGTGTACCATTATGCCCTGAAAAAATGGGCAGGAATAAAGAAAGGATGAAAATAAGATGAAAAACAACAACTACAGAACAAATATGGACAAAAAGATAATGGGATTGATGGCAGTCATGGCACTTTCTGCTTCACTTTTGGCAGGGTGCGGCCAGAGCAATAGAGATGCGGAAAGTGTAAGGGACACTGTATCCATCGGAGAGGAGAGGACGGAAGCACAAAGACCGGAAAGCAATGCCGGAACAGGTGATTTTTCTGAAAATGGTACAGATACAGAAAATATGGAAAATCAGACTGGTGGGGATCAGATAACGGAAAGTGGAGGGACTCAGCTGGAAGTCCGGTTCGGGGATAGCGGTGAACCATTTATGATGACGCTTTTAGACAATGAGACTGCCGCAGCTATTGCGAGGTATGTAGGAACTTCTGACTGGAGGCTTCCTATCTATGAACGGGATGCAGATGCGGACTACAGCGTGCTGCAGTATTATGACATCCCCAGCAGGTATGAGATTCCCTCCAATTCAGAAACGGTGGCAGAAGCAAAGGCAGGAGACGTATTTTATTCTGATCCGAACCGCATCGTATTATTTTACCATGATGCAGAGATTTCAGCAGAATATACAAAGATTGGCATATTTGAGGCGACAGAAGAATTTATAACGGCAGTGGAAGAAAATCCGGTACTGGAAGGATGGGGAAATAAGATTATCCAGATTTCACAGCCGTAAATGAAAAGCAGAGTGAGGAATGGGTTCCGACCTTGCGGTGGCTTGTACCGGATGCCGCTATTGCACACCCTGTTGCTTACAAATACAGCAGAGGGGTTCTTTTTATAGTTATTTACTATTGAAATTGATTAAATATAAGTATTTGCTATTTATTTGATGCTTCTATATACTAAATTCAGGATGAAGAAAGAGCAAGCACCGCCAATGCTTTTTCACAATCAAAAAGGAAGATCAAAGAGTACAGGAGAATTTTATGACCACAGAAACCTTTATTGAAATTATGAATTCCGGGGAAAAGATTTTGTGCGGCTCCGATGTGCATCAGTATATGGGAAAGCTGAGCCAGGAGGCAATGAAAATAACCGCCATGATAAATTGCGGTTATCGTGAGCCGAAGGAAATACGGGAGCTGTTTTCCCTTCTTACAGGCAGGGAAGTGGATGAGAGTTTTGGAATGTTTCCACCGTTTTATACGGACTGTGGAAAAAACATTCATATCGGGAAGAATGTTTTCTTTAATGGAGGATGCCGGTTCCAGGATCAGGGAGGCATCTATATTGATGACGGGGCATTGATTGGCCCGATGGTTGTTCTGGCTACTTTAAACCATGAGCAGAACCCGGAGTACCGGGGAGATCTTTTTCCAAAGCCGATTCATATAGGGAAAAATGTTTGGATTGGAGCAAATGCCACAGTATTGCCGGGAGTCACCATTGGGGATGGGGCAATCGTAGCTGCCGGAGCAGTGGTTGCGAAGGATGTTCTGCCCGGTGTAATCGTGGGAGGTGTGCCTGCAAAGATGCTCAAAAAGGTGGAAGCGGATAGCCGGGTGAGTTGAGAAATCTGCAAGAATTCATTTAGAAATTGTTTATTTTTATGTTAGAGCCATGTTATCTGTGTCCGGTATCCTTATCATAGAGTTCAGGAAAGAACAGCAGGATGGGAAAGAGAACGCAGAGGCTGGACAGTAAAGTCGCAAAGGCGCACGAGAGAAACTTTTATGAGTTCTCTTTCGAATAAAAGTTTCTCTCATTACAGGTGTGACGAAGCGACTTTACCCTTTAGTGCCGTCGCGCAGCGACTGGAATAGGAGGAGAACGGATGCGAGCAGAGGCATTACAAAAGAAAGTAGAGGAAACGGTTCTGGATTCCTACGAAGCGATGTACCGCCTGGCATATACCTACGTGCGAAACGAGGAAGATGCACTGGACATTGTTCAGGAAAGCGTCTACAAAGCTATCAAGCACTCAGCCTCCGTTAAGCAGGAGAGCTACATCAAAACCTGGCTGTGGCGCATTGTAATGAACACAGCCCTTGATTTTATCCGAAAGAATCAGAAGGAGATAGCAGTTGACGCCTTCTACGAAAACGGAAGAGAGGACAGCTACCGGGATTTTGATACCATAGAAGCCCTGAATGTATTGACGGAGAAAGAAAAGGCCGTTGTGGTGCTTCGGTTTTTCGAGGATCAGAAGCTAAGCGAGATTGCAAGAACTCTGAATGAAAATACCAATACGGTAAAAACCATTTTATATCGAAGTCTTAAGAAGCTGAAGCTGGAGCTGACGGAAGGAGAGCTGAGCTATGAGGGATAAAAAATTAGAGGAAATGAGACAGAACTACGAAAACATCAAAATACCGGCGGAGCTGCGGCAAAGGGTAGAAGCAGGAATCCGTCAGGCAAAGGAGGAGACGAAGATGAAAAAGAGATCAAAGGTAATTGTGTACACAGGCAGAGTTGCAGGAGGCGTTGCGGCGGCAATGGTGATGATTACGGTGATGGCCAATTCCGGGGCGGCCATTGCCCATGCGATGGCAAAGATTCCGGTGATCGGCGCCATTGCGGAGGTAGTCACCTTCCGGGAGTACGAAAGCACCGACAACAATAACAATATGGAGGCAGACATTAAGATTCCGGAGGTCAGCGTGAAGAACGAGGACGGCACGGTGAATGAGGAGACTACCCAGAAGATCAACAAAAGTATACAGGAGTATACGGATGAGATTATCGCCCAATACGAGGCGGATGTGAAAGCGGCAGGAGAAGGCGAAGGGCATATGAACGTGGAGCTTGATTACTCCGTGATTACGGACAGCGACCGGCTGTTTTCCATTCGTTTTGACCAGCTTCTGGTGATGGCAAGCGGTACGCAGATGGTGAAGATTTACCATATTGACAAGCAGACAGGAGAGATGATCGGCCTGGATGGATTGTTCAAGGACGGCGCCGATTATATCACCGTTTTGTCAGAAAACATCAAGGAGCAGATGAAGGAGCGGATGGCCGCAGACGAGTCCCTTGTATATTGGGTAGACAACGAAGATATGTCGGAATGGAATTTTGAGTCCATAAAAGAAGACAACACCTTTTATGTAAATGAAAACGGTAAGCTTACGATTGTATTCGATGAATATGAGGTGGCACCGGGATATATGGGAAGCGTGGAATTTGAGATTCCTACAGAGATTATACAGGATTTGGTGCAGGAAGGCTTTTTGAAGTAATGAAATAGCATTTCAGAAAAAAGTTATAAAATAGGACAGCAGTCATTTTCACATCCGTTCTTCGGTTCATTCGGATTCATTGGATGTCGGAAATGACTGCTTTTTTGCCAAGAAGGTAACTGCATAAGATTTTGTCAGCAAAGATTTTGTTGTGGAAATAATTGTAAATACATGTTGCTTTTTTCTAAAAACCAGCTATAATAAGTAACAGCAGTTCTTCCCTGGGAGGAACCGGCTATCTAGATCAAGACCAATTCGGTCATATTTTCCAAGAACGAAAATTCAGATGAAAAGGAGGGTGGCAGGAGTTCCAATATTGCAAAACAAGAAACCGCAAATTATAATAGAAAGGAAGTATTTTATATGGAAAAAAACGAAAAACTGAATACGCAGACGCCCTATGAGACAGAAAGCACAAAATCCCTGCAGGAGCTTAATCTGCTGGATGATTTTCTCTTTGATGTGGCAACGGAGGATTTGGAGGCATGTCAGATAATGATTGAGCTTTCAATGGGCATTACCTTGAAGAGCATCCGCTGGAAGGAAGGTCAGAAGGTAGTACATAATCTGCCGGGAAAACGGGGGATTCGGATGGATTTTTGCGTGGAGGACGGAGACGGGAATTTCTTTGACCTGGAGATGCAGAAGCAGAACCAGGGCAATATCCCCAAGCGGACCAGATTTTATCAGGCGCTTACGGATGCTCCCTTTTTGAAAAGCGGAGAAGTCGGCTTTGATAATCTGAAGCCGGCGTATCTTGTTGTTATATGCGGCTTTGATCTGTTTGGCTTTGGGAATTATCGCTATACCTTCGGAAATTACTGCGAGGAGATCCCCGGATTGTACCTTGGAGACGGCTGTAAAAAGATTATACTCAATACCGGAGGGAATAATGACAAAGAGGTGGATAAAACGCTGACAGATTTTCTTCATTATGTGGAGAACAGCAACGAAGCCGCACTCCCGGCAGGGTGTGATGAACGTCTCAGGCATCTGCATAAAAAGATTGTAAATATCAAATCCAGTGAAGAGATGGAGGTAACCTATATGAAGATGCAGGAACGTGACAGATTGATTCGGGAAGAAGGGGAAAATCGGGGAAGAGAAGCTGGAAAGGCAGAAGGTAAAGCAGAGGGGAAGGCAGAAGGCAAAGCAGAAGAACTGGTACGGATTGTATGCAAGCTTATGAAGAAAAACCGGACGCCGGAGGAGATTGCCGATCTTCTTGATGAAAAAGAAGATAAAATCAGCGCCATATGCCAGGCCGCAAAGCTGTGCGGACCCGAATGTGACTGCGGAGAAATCCGTGCAATTCTGGCAAAAGAGCAAAATTAAAAATTTATATTGCTTGAAAAATAGATGATTAGATGTCCCGGAAACAAAGCTTTTCCAAGGCTTGAATGCCCTATCATACAGAGCATGGGCAAATCTGTATAGGCTGTGAATGAGTATGGGGAGTAAAAAATTTGAAAAAGATCTTGACATATGAGGTCTATAAGTATAAACTTAATGTAAATGAAAGGTTTATAATAATAAACTTAAGCGGATAAAGAATACCTGATAAAAATTTACCGCAAAGGAGGTTATACTTATGGATTATCATATCAACGAGAGCGAATACCGTCTCATGGATATTCTTTGGGATGTGCAGCCAATTAACTCAATGGAGCTGGTGGGCCTGTGCGGGGAGAGACTTGGGTGGAAAAAGTCCACCACCTACACCGTTTTGCGGAATCTGGGACAAAAGCAGATACTGCAGAATGAAAATGCGGTGGTGCAGGCTCTTGTATCCCGGGGAGAGATCCAGAGACAGGAAAGCAGGGATTTTTTGAAGAAAAAATTCCGCGGAAGCCTGCCTGCTTTTATTGCAGCCTTTCTACAGGAGGAAAAGCTGACAAAAAAAGAGGCGGAAGAGCTTCAGGAACTGATTAACCAGGCGTCAGAGGGCCATGACAGCCAAACGGAGCGGTAGAAGCGCCGAAAGGAGGAGACTATGATTCTGTTTTTCAATCAATTACTGCAAAATAGCCTGACAGCGGTTATTTTGATTCTGGCGATTCTCCTGTTTCGAAAGCTCACAGGCGACCTGTCCAAATTATATGTTCACATTTTATGGATTATAACCATGCTGGTACTGGTGCTTCCTCCCATTCCATCAGGCCCTCTGCAGACAGCACGCAGCCTGCTTCCGAAAACGGAATTTGGAGCTTCCGGAAAGCAGTCCGGCGCAGCACAGGAAACGGAAACAGGAATCCTTGCAGGAGCAGAAATACAAAACATATCCGCAGAAATGCCGAAGAACAGTGAATCCGGGACTTTGGGAGCTGCCCCGGAAGAACGGCTTTACCGGGGAGAGGGAAGCCAGGCGCCGTCCGGTCTCTTTAACCTCAGTATTGCAGAGATATTTCTCGCTCTATGGGGACTGGGAGCAATCACATTGGCAATCATTATGTTAACAGAGTGGCTGCGCCTGAAGAAAAAAGTGAAATCCGCCGTCCGTATTCGAAGGGACGTATGGAGTACGGCACAAATATCCACCCCATTTGTTATGCCGGGACTGCCCTCCAGAATCTATATTCCTCAGGGACTGGATAAGGAAGCGGATCAGCTGGAAGATATTTTAAAGCATGAGCGCAGACACATCCGCAACCGGGACCCCTGGATCAAATGCTTTACCGCCCTGGTATTGCTTCTGCACTGGTTCAACCCCTTTGTCTGGCTTGCCTACCGCTTAATGAACCGCGATATGGAAATGTACTGCGACGAATGTGTTCTTCGCGGCAAAGGCATAGAAGAAAAAAAGCACTATGCCCAAACGCTCCTGAACTATGCCTGTAAAAGCAGCGGTTTTTCTCCTGCCGTTTATTTTGGAGAGAGCAATACAAAAAAGAGAATTTGGCACATACTCAATACAAAGCGTCCCCGCGCAGCAGTAAGCCTTTTCCTTCTTCTGATGATCAGCGGGTGCGGTATGTCCTTTCTGGCTGCGGGAGAAACAGAACCGGAAAAAGCAGTCGCGGATATGACAAAGGATGTACTTCTGACCGAAACATTATCTGACACAGATACGGCAGACGGGAATGGAAACCACGCGGAGTCCGGGGAGGAAGAAAAGCACTGGTCAGAAAAACGCATAGTAAGCTCCGACCGGAAAGATGTGGAATCCGGCTTAGATAAAAACGAAATGAATATAATGGGGGAGACAGAGCATTTTACCCTCTACGGCATCCGTGAGGGGGAGGAAATGGCAGTCCAAACGCCGGACGGCCTGGTATATGCCGAAGTCCCGCTTATCTCCAACTATGAGGTAGAGCCGCAGATCATGGAGCAGGATTTTGACGGCGACGGCAGAGAAGAGCTTGCCGTTATCACCTATGTGCTCCACGGGACCGGAATGTCCATACGCTCCCTCTTTATGGCAGACAAGGATGCAGCCGGCACATGGAATATCTATCACCTGCCGGAAGAAGATTATATACAGGAATTAACATCACACTTTACGACACAATACACAGAAGAAGGCGTAAAGCTGATATTCAACGGAGCGCCCGCCGGCGCTGCGGAACAGGTAGAGCAGGAACAATTGGACAATGAATACGCCTACTACGCCGGATCTCAGATAAACTTCCGTTTCACGGAGGAAAAAATATATCTCCGGGCAGATTTAGTCGGCTATTCCAACATCAATCAAGCCGGCAGCTACACAGGCCATCAGTTGGAAGCTAATTTATACTACCTGGGAGAAGGAAAATGGCAATTCTTAACAGTAAACTACGCAGACGCAGGCATCACGGAGCTGATTGAGTACGCGGTCCCCCAATATATCGCAGGTAATACAAGCGAGGTCAACGAACGCTATACCGCTCCCGGCACGCAGCTATCCGACTTCGGAGAGCCGCAGGAGATAACAATCCTCTCCATCATCTACCCGCCCGAAGAGCTGGCAGGCGGAGAGACCGAAGCCTATGTAACCATCCGCCGCGCCGGAGAAGACGCTCTGGACTACCTGCACGTTCCCCTGAAAAGAGTGCGGACGGAAAACGAAGAATCAGGCTGGGGAATTGCAGACAGATTCGGATGGCGGATAGCCGGCGAAATCTACATGGAACGATAGTTTTGACCCAATATCCGGTGTCCGGCTTTTCGCGGCAGAAGCAGACTTCTGTAACGCGAAACGTCCGAACACCGGATATGAAAATTCCTGCGCCTCCGGGCTGCCGTCCGTCCAATCAAAAACTTTATTTCAAATCCCCCGCCGCCTTCACCTTCACCCGATTCGTATTCCCGGGATAATACTGCAGCGGCACATCCTCCACATCAATAATCTCAACCGTCTCCCGGACAGCCCCGGCCTCCACAGCCAATTCAACCGCTTCCGCCTTAGCATCCTCAAGAGCCTTCTCCCGAGGCAGAACCAGATAATCTACCAGCTTGTCATAATTCCCCGAAACCTTCGAAATAGCCGATCCAATCGCATTCGCCACACCTCCGGCCTCCGGCTTCACAACCGTTTTGGCACCTGAGATCTTCTCCGGCAGAATCACAGACCCGCCCCCAACAAGAATCAGATCCACATCCTCACTGGAAACCTTCATAGCATCAATACTATCCTCAATCAGCTCCGTAACAGCGTCCAAAGCCTTCCTGGAAAAATCCTCGCTCAAATGAGCAACCTTTGTCTTATCTCCAAGCTCCGCAAGCCCCAACCGAACCGCAATATCCGTAGCCGTGCAAACATCACCGCCGAACACAAGCGCCTTCTCCGTAATCTGATACCCGACCGAATCCGGCCCCACAGTAACACGTCCGTCCTTATGCTCCCGCACAATCGAGCCGCCGCCCAGACCGATTGAAACCACATCCGGCATACGGAAATTCGTGCGCACGCCGCCAATGGTAACCGCGACGCCCGATTCCCTGGGAAATCCGTTCTGAATCACCCCGAGATCCGTAGTCGTTCCGCCTACATCCACCACAATCGCATTCTTAAGCCGGCTCAGGTAGCAGGCGCCGCGAATCGAGTTTGTCGGCCCGCAGGCAATTGTCAGAATCGGATAACGTCCTGCATATTCCATTGTCATCAGCGTTCCGTCATTTTGAGAGAGGTAAATATCCACATTCGCAACACCCTCATCCGCAAGGCTTCTGGCAAAGCCTTCCGTAAAGGATTCCGCCACATGATAAAGAGCGGCATTTAAAATCGTAGCATTTTCACGCTCAATAAGCCCCATAGAACCGATTTCGCTGGAAATAGACACATGCACATCCTCTCCCATAACCTCCCTGCAAAGCTTAGCGGCCTCCAGCTCATGGTCATTACGCACCGTAGAAAATACACAGGAAATAGCCACCGACTTTACGCCCTTTTCCTTAAGCCCAAGGAAAAAATTCCCGGCCGCTTCTTTGTCGAAGGGAGCCAGCTCTTTCCCGTCGTATTCAAAACCGCCCCCAACCATTGCGATATCCACAGCAATTGCTTTCAAATCCTCCGCCCAATCCACCATAGGGGGAATACCAAGAGAGGCCGGCGCGCCGATACGCAGGATACCAATGGGGGCAAGTCCTTTGCGCTCCACAATGGCATTGGTGCACTGGGTGGTTCCCAGCATTGCCTGCCGGATCTGAGAACGTTCAACGCCGGATTCCCGGAGCACGGCCCGAACCGCCGCCAGAATCCCGCCGTATACATCCTTTGTCGTATGCTGCTTTACACTGGCAGCCACACGAAGATTTTCATCAATTAAAACAGCATCCGTGTTGGTGCCGCCTACGTCAATACCAAGTCTATACATTACACATTCCTCCTATTCCAGTCGCTGCGCGACAGCACTAAAGGGTAAAGCTGCTTCGACACACCGGTAATGAGAGAAACTTTTATTCGAAAAAGCACTCATAAAAGTTTCTCTCGTGCGCCTTTGCAGCTTTACCGTCCGGCAGAAATTATTTTGCTAAACACTTGACATTTCTTAGCTGGACTATTTAAATCGCTGCGCGATGGCACTAAAGGGTAAAGTCACTTCGGCGCACCTGTAATAAGAGAAACTTTCATTCGAAAGGGCACTCATAAAAGTTTCTCTCGTGCGCCTTTGCGACTTTACCGTCCAGCAGAAATTATTTTTCTAAACATTTGACATTTCTTAACTAGACTTTGCAGCGCTCCTCAAGCGGGATATAGTCCGTGTCAATGCCGAAATAACGGGGGCCTACAAGTTCAAGTCCCTCCGGCGTGCGCCAGAGCGGATAGCAGGGAAGCCCCACTACCATCACGCGTTTTCCATATTTCAAAGCGTCGGTGGGAACCGGCAGAAAAGTTTCCGTATCCACCAGACAAATAAGATCCGGCGTAGTGGCGAGGATTTGTCCCTCCACTGCGGCTGTCAGATTTTCATTTTGAAATTCCACATAGGCGGACTGGCCTTTGTAATCACCGATTCCATCCAGAAGAACCTTGCCAAAATTAAAACCGGCCCGAACCTCCCGAAGCACATCACAAATCTTGCCTTTAAAAAGCCGGAACCCCTGGGCGATACGTAAAAATGCTTCCTCCGGCGTGCAGTCAGAGGCTTCTTTCACCCGGCGAATGGCAGAACCTAAAACTTGGCTGCGGGTAACAATCCCCTTCACGGCATATTTTTTCATAAAGGCACCTTCCATAGAAAAGAGAGACACGGACACCGAACCGCCGCAGGCCATCGTCACCGCCCGGGCCAGCTCCTCCGTCCATTTATTGGTAATGGTACGGAAAATACAGGAATTTCCCTTTTCGTCCACCAGAGCCATAGGCGTAGCAGAGCCTCCCCCGATGGTAAAGGTCACCATCTGAAGCTCGGGAAACGCCCGTCCCATGCCGTCGCAGTCCACCAGAGGCAGCTCAAGCCGCGCCGCCGCCGCAATGGGAAGTATGGAATTAACGCCGCCGGCCTCGATGGGCATAAAGGCATAGACGGGTTTCCCGTAAAAGGTGGAAACCGTGTCATAAAGAGTCTGATATTCGCTCCCTCCGATGGCCTTCTCCGACAGAACCGTAGGGGCGCCCATCATGGCAATGGGAACCACCAGGGCGTCATCCGGCACTTCCTCCGGATCGAGCAATGTAACAGGGCCGCACTCCTTTACGGCGCCGATGGCAACCAGCTTGCCCACATAGGGGTCGCCCCCTCCGCCGGCTCCAAGGAGCGCAGCGCCCAAAGCAATGTCTTCAATTTCAGCAATTCCAAGTTTTCGCAAAATAGAACCTCCCTATTAGTAATTCCACAAAATATACATGGTGCATTCTTCTATGCACGGCACATATTCTGCTGACTGTAGTTTTATAACACACTTTAAAAATTATACTTCTGATACGTTACCACTATAAAGTGAAAAAGGGACAAAAAAACCGGCTTATCTTTGTCCAAAAGGACAAAGACAGCCGGGAAAATCGAATTATTTGGAAGCAGCCAGACGATTTAAAGCTGCGGCTCGATAAAGAGTGAACAGCTCCGGTGCCTTGTCAAGAGGATAGCCAAGAAGTTCCCGGATACGGTTCAGGCGGTATTTTACCGTATTTTTGTGGAGGAATAGAAGCTCGGCACAGGAGGAGACACTGCTTTTGCTGTCCAATAGATAGACCTCCAGGGTTTGGAGAAGCATATTGTCCTCATGCACATGTTTTAGGGCTGTAAGAGGTGACAGGGCGTTGGTCAGGGCAGCTTCGCTTTCGGCCAGAATTTTCTGACATTCAGACGCAAATTCCAATTCCTGCAGGGTATAACAGCCAAGGCTTGGCCAGATCTGCAGAGCAGTTTCGATAACTTCCTGATGGAGCAGAAAGGTACGGCGCACATCTGAGGTACTGTTTAAGGGATAGCACCGGGTCAGGGATAAGGAAAAATCCAAAGCTTTCAAACGTTTCAAGAGATCCTGGGAGACAGACACCCGTTCGGGAGAGCGCTCGATCCAGTCCATAAATGCTGCGGCGTGGCCCTCATACAAATCGGCAACTACCGTATGGCAATAATGGGCAAGATGCTCTTGAATCAGAGGAAGACCCTCTCGGCGGAAGCGTTCCAATTGATTTTCTTCGCAGCGCAGAATCCACATTTCATAAATATCAGCCACATTAATATGGAAGATATTTGCCAGCTGACGCATTTTGATGGGATCGTCCTGAAGAATGGCACGAATCAATTCGTGTGTGGCAGCCTCTTCGGATTTCCGGCCCCAGATATTGACACCCAAACGCACCACATCTGTTAGCTGAGTTAGAATCTCGCTGTCCGGCTGTATGCCCTCTCGAAGAACAAGGAGCTCCTGTGCGGAACCTGGGTCTGAGGAAATGGAGAAGCGGTAGAGGCGGCTGTCAGGAAAAATATCACAGGCCATAGACTGCTGATCTGCCGGAAGCCCATTCAGTGATTCGATCCCTTTCTTAATAGCAGCTTCCTGATTACGGGGCCACGCAATGAGATATTGAATCTTTAAAGAACAGTCACAGAGGATCAGAGAAGCGGAAATCCGATCACTGAGCATTTTCAAAATGGTGCTTACGGAGCGCTGATGGGAGGGAAGCCTGGAGACACGCTCCAAAATCTCCGATACCAGAGACGTATTATGAGTCCGATCCCGATAGATGAGAGCCATTACATCGGAAATAGCCTCTCCATAGCGCAGAGTTACATCCCCCTCCGGCATAACAATCAGAACAAAATCCATTTCGTCGGCAAAGTCAATGAGCCGCTGATCCACTTTTTTCAGGTAAACGCCTACATAGTAGAGGATTAAGCCTACCTCGCCGCCTTCTGCCAGACGTTTCAAATTTACATACTGGCGTTCCACATCCTCCGTCATATTTAAAAATCCCGTAATGACGATCTCACTGCCAAAATATTCTCCCTGGGGAAACACTTCGTCTACCAGAACGCCGGGATCCGTGGATTCCAGGACCGAGATAGAAGAGACAATCCTGGACAGGCCATTGTGTCCGGCAATGACCTTTGCCTGCCGCAGAGAAGGCAGCTTTAACAAATCTGCAACCGTTACGCTCATAGCTTCACCTCCGTACCCGTTTCCTTTTGGATTTTCGCTCCCGGAACACCGTAATTCGTCCGATAAAGCAGACAATTCGGACAAGAATGATACCGATTAAGATCCCGATACTGTCGATCATAACATCCCGCTTGGAGGGTCCCCGCCCGGCCACAAAGGACTGGTGGTATTCATCCAGACAGGCGCAGGCCACACAGAAACCGCCGGCCAATATGGTCAAAGCAATTCCCCGCAGTCCGTAGACATACAGGGGAAAAGACACACAGACCGCCAGCAGAAAATATTCCGTCACATGGGCGAGCTTGCGTACATAGGGATGCAGCATTTCCGTATAGAGATTAAGCTCCGCCGAACTCCATCCGGTTTCAAAGGATTCACAGATAATCTCCAGAAGCTTATGGGTAGCCCTCCAGCTTAAGTTCCCGGAGACCTCACCGGGCTGTGCGGAGAACTGGAAGATCACGTACAGCATAAACAGAGCCGGCAGGAAAGAAAAGGGTTTTAAAATGGGTTTTAAGTATCGCATAGTCCAGGATTCCTATTCATCGTATCTTAATATTCTTGAGCGTCACCCGCTAAACGGAGCCGGATAGGGGAACCGTTCATGGTGACGGTGGCTTTTGGTTTACTGTGGGTAAGCATAGCACAAGTAGAGGGAAAAATCCATACCTTACCGGACGAAGTCCGCCTGCCCGATAGGGGCATGCATTACGGTGTACCCGTAGGGTATATCTTCTCAAATGGGCTTGACGATTGACGAGACAAAATGTATTATAAGTATAAAATACGAATAGAAGGAGGCGTAAAAGATCGACCTGATACGAAGTAATCCGCTGCTTGTAATGTCTCTATCCGGAAGCGTTGTTGTTTTATTATATGGGCTTATGTGCCTGACACTGAAAAGACATATTTCCTCCGGATGCAGATATTTCATTTTAAAGCTGGCTGTGTTCTTCTTTTTGGTTCCGCTTTTCAGATTCAAGTACCGTATTTTAGAATTTGCAGAACGGATGATTTCTTTTCCGGAAAAAGATTTGGGACAGGTATTGGATCCAAATAGCATAATTATTATGAGAGGACAACAAACTTATGTGGGAATAAGGATTCAATTGCTGCGGCTCTGTATGTTATGTATGGCTGTCATTTTTCTGATCCTTATGGTCAGAAGTCTGCTGCGGTATAAAAAGGCAAGAAAGCTTCTCCTGTCTTGCGGAAAGGAACCGGTGCCGTCGAAGCTGCAGGCTCAGTTTGACCAAGTGAAAAGGGAACGTGATATTTCTGCAAAGGTACAATTGGTGTGCTCTCGGGAATGTGAAACGCCTATGACAATTGGAGTCTTTAAGCCGACAATTATATTTCCGGCTATGTGGGAGGCGGATTCCGGAGACCAGTCTTGTCAGTTAATGCTGCTTCATGAATTGATTCACATTCAGCATCGGGATTTGATTGTGGAACTGCTTGGACAGCTTGTTATTGCATTGCACTGGTTTAATCCCTTAAGCTATATTCTGTACCATGAGCTTTCCGTAATGAGAGAGCTTTGCTGCGACAGGAGTCTTGTTGGGGAATGGGATGAAGAATTGAGGAAGAAGTACAGCTCTCTGCTGATTGATGTGGCAGCACGAAGAGCAAAGAAAGAGGAAAGGCTGGCAGTAAGTTTTCTGGGGCGGAATGAAAAAGTTTTAAGGAGGAGAATCTTAGAGATGAAAGAAAAGAGCAAACAAAAAACATGTTTGGCAGTTTTGGCTTCGGCTGTTGTATTTTTAACAGGCAGTTTGACGGCGTTGGCTTATGTGCCGCCGCAGACTATGGAATTTTCAGAATATAATCCGGATATTGAGGTGGAACGTTGTTTTGAAACGGAAGATATTAATGCAGAACCTCTTTTATATGATTGTTTTTGGGTGAATTCAGACGGAACAATTGAAGAGATAAGAGATTATGAGTTAGAAGTAAAAGGATCCTGCTCTCACGTATATAAGGATGGCAAATATTCAGAGCATAAAAAAAATAGCAGTGGAGGATGTACAATTACTTACTGGGATGCAAAGAAATGTACAAAGTGTGGTTCGTTTAAAATTGGTGATGTGATTAATGTGATTACTTGTCAGAAGTGCATACATTAATAATATTAAATTTTGATTTGAGGTATCTGGTAAAGGTTTTAAACCTCTATCAGATACTTCAAAAGTAGGAGTAATTAGAGTGGATAAAAATTTTGGATTATCACATACAGAAAAAGAAATTATGGAATTATTGTGGCAATCAGAGGAACCGCTTTCTTTCCGGGAGATTCTAGATCATGCAAATGAAGTATGGAAGAAAAACTGGAAGAAGCAGACTTTGAATACGTATTTGCTCAACATGCAAAAAGCAGGCTTGATTGGCTCGGAGAGAGGAAAGGTATATCAAGTTTATTTTCCAATGTGTACAAAAGAAGAGCACATTCAGAACTGGACAAGAAAGCTGGTAAGGGAGACCTTTGAGGGATCTCTTTATAGCTTTGTCGTCGCTTTTACCGGAGGAGAAAAGCTGACGGAAGAAGAGGCAGAGGAATTGAGGAAGTTGATTTAATAAATGAGTTGGTTAAGATGCTTTATATTATAGGGGATTGATAAAAATGTGAAAATGTATTATAAATAAGTAGTACATTAAATACGATTCAAAAAGGGGGTAATCTAAATAATACATGGTGAGAGGGGATAGCTTTTAAAATACAAAAGGAAAGAGAGGAATTTTTAACGAGAAAACGTTTATTAAGTTTAGTGATGATAATGGTTTTGATGCTGACAATGGGCTTTTCAACATCAGCGGCTAATGGAAGATCTCCGGTGCTTGTTAAGACTGAAGTTTATCCATGCAATAGTTCAACGGGGCGACCAGATAATAATTGCATAACAATAAAGGGGAACAGTCAGTGGGCGAATGGAACATTGACAGGAAGCGCAGCAACGGAATATAGGAATAAAGATCGTGATGCTTTTTATGTTAAAGTTTATATAGATCGTGGATCGTATACCAACTATAAGCTGTACGTAAACGGGGAATATGTAAAATCCGGAAGTTTACCAAGCTCAAGCATGTTTTCTACGGATATTATGGTAAAAAATGATAACCCGGGTAGCTGGCGGCTTGTATGTTACAGTGCAGCAGATACTACGGGTATTCCATTATGGGGATATCTTCGTGCACAATAGTTTTGTCGCTTCAATGAAAAAGTTAAGATATAAATTCCCTTTCAGATGTAGACTTGTAAATTGCTATGTAAAGAGTTTTTTTGTCATGGACTTTAATAAAGAATGGCATTCATGTGAAACGATTGCCAGATGAAGCATAAGAAATTTTAGTGAAGATAATCACAGGTAAGTAAATTTAAATTGCCATCTGCTGACAGAAAGAAATTATATATTTTTTTCCGGCGGATGGCAATGCATAAATATCAGGAAAGGAACATAAAAAATGAATACTATTGGCGGCTTAAAGAATTCTCCATATAAAATGGGAAGTATTGGTTTATTACAGACAATGGTACAAAATGAAAACAAAATGTCCCAATCAACAATAGGATTCCTGAATTCGGGAACAGGGAAGAGGGAATCTGATGAGAAAAAAATAGTTGGTTCAGGAGTTGTCAAAGCTGAACAGGAGATTATACCAAAGGCAGAGGCTTCCGTTCAAAAAAGCAAACAGGAGTATGCCCTTTTTTTGGAACGAATTCAGGGCCAGACATCGGAAGAATCAGCAGAGGAAAAAGCACTCAGAGAAAGAAAATGGGAATATGTGCAGAAACTTTTGGCTTTGGAATTGACAGAAGCCGATAAGAAAAGAATGTTCGACAACAAACAGATATGTTTGGATGGGGACGGGAGCGATACTCTTACAGAGCAGCAAATTGCATATTTAAGAAATAAGTACGATGTACGGCATATGACGGAGGAAGATACATACTACTTTTTGTGTGATTTGACGGAGATGAATGTATTTTCTTCCGAAGATTGGGCAGCCGCATTGATTGGAGGTATTACGATACTTCCGGAAGATATGAACAAGCTGACGATAAGCGGCGAGGGAAAATGGGGATGGATGCTTGATGAAAACGGCAATGTTATTTTGGTGGAATCGAAACTTCGGGTTCAGGAAGAAGAAGAGGAAGATCCGGAATTGATAAAGGCCAGAATTAAAGGATATACGGACGATATCTTATTGGAGGCTTTTGGCTCAGAAGACAGAAAAGAAGTTTCTTCTCCGGAAGATCTTCAAGCAGAGCAGACATTGAAAGAAAATATGGATGGAATCACTGAAGAAATGGAAGCGATGATGCAGTGCGGAATTCCAATCAACTGTGAAGCATATACAAATGGTAAACCTAACAGTCACATTTTGATGGATGCGGCAATATGCAAGCATAACTTTGGACTGGAAATAAAAGGCATTCAGCAAGCGGCATATCAGGCACCCGAAGTTGCAGCCAGATTGTTGCCGCAATATCAAAAAGCATATAATGCATGTGATAAGCTTTTGAAAATTGTGGATCAGGTAAAGAGATAATTTGCAATTGACAGATTTTCGATGAAAACGACGAACAAAGAAAAGATATATATCTTTAAGACAGAACATACATGGAAGGGGCACGGCAGAAATTAGATATGTACAGAGCTTTCAATGGATTACTTTAACAAGAGGAGCAGAGAACCTTTTTTGCCATGGACTTTTATATAAGAATGGCATTCGTTCGGATTGACTGATGAATGGAATACTTAGAAAGATTCTCTTTATAAAATATGCTTTGTTGAAACTCTGCCACATGGGGCTTCTAAAGGAAGAATATCTGCATTAGTAGCCAGAATAGAAAAAGCGGCATTTGCATAAAGCGGATGCCGCTTTTTGATGAAATCAGTAAAGAATCTAAAATTTCATTTTCATAGAAAATCGGGATGTAACTCTCTTGCACCTGTTTCAAAACCATGCTATATTTAGAAAGGAATTTGTAACTGCGAGGGTACAAAGCAGCTGCAGGAGTTTCAACACAAAGCGAACAAAATCCGGACAGCGTATAAGGAGGAAAAAGTTTATGGCAATTCTAGTGACAGGCGGCGCAGGCTTTATCGGAAGCCACACCTGCGTGGAGCTTTTGGAGGCAGGCTATGAGGTAGTAGTGGTGGATAATCTGTATAATGCCAGCAGAAAGTCCATGGATCGGATCGAGCAGATCACAGGAAAGAAGCCCATATTCTATGAGGCGGATATTTTGGATCGGGAAGCGCTCAACAAGATTTTTGAGAAAGAGCAGATTGATTCTGTCATTCATTTTGCAGGACTGAAAGCAGTAGGCGAGTCCGTGGCAAAGCCTATTGAGTACTACTACAATAACATCGCAGGAACCCTGGTGCTCTGTGATGTGATGCGCAACCACAATGTAAAGAATATCGTATTCAGCTCCTCTGCTACCGTATACGGAGATCCGGCCTTTATTCCCATTACCGAGGAGTGCCCCAAGGGGAAGATCACCAATCCCTACGGTCAGACTAAGGGTATGCTTGAGCAGGTGCTTGAGGACATTCATGTATCCGACCCCGAGTGGAATGTGATTCTGCTTCGCTACTTTAACCCCATCGGCGCACATAAGAGCGGACTTATCGGAGAGGACCCCAAGGGTATTCCCAACAATCTGGTTCCCTATGTGGCACAGGTAGCCATCGGGAAGCTGGAGTGTCTGGGCGTATTCGGAGACGATTACGATACACCCGACGGAACAGGCGTGCGTGACTACATTCATGTAGTGGATCTGGCGAAAGGCCACGTGGCGGCTATTAAGAAGCTGGAAGAGAAAAAAGGCGTTCTCATTTACAATCTGGGTACAGGCAAGGGCTACAGTGTACTGGACGTAGTACATGCCTTTGAGAAAGCATGCGGAAAGAAGATTCCCTATGCGGTAAAGCCCCGCCGTCCCGGCGATATTGCTACCTGCTATGCGGACCCGGCCAAGGCAAAAGCGGAGCTTGGCTGGGAGGCTGAGAACGGAATCGAGGAAATGTGCGCCGATTCCTGGAGATGGCAGTCGATGAATCCCAATGGGTACGAGGAATAACCGGCTTTCAGGCAGAGGAAGACTTTGAAGGCACATATGCTTAAAATTATGATAGAAGGGACAGGCAAGGGAACGCTGCACTATGAAAAGAGGATTTGACAACGAAAAATATCTGAAAACGCAATCCGAGCATATTCGGGAGCGGATTGGACAATTTGACAATAAGCTGTATCTGGAATTTGGAGGAAAGCTCTATGACGATCATCATGCATCGAGAGTGCTTCCGGGCTTTGAGCCGGACAGCAAGCTTCGGATGCTGATGCAGCTCAAAGAGCAGGTGGAAATCGTCATTGTCATCAGCGCTGAGGATATTGAAAAAAATAAGATCCGCGGAGATCTGGGAATCACCTATGATTCCGATCTTCTGCGGCTGAAAAGCATTTTCGAATCAAAGGAACTCTATGTGGGCAGCGTATGTATCACCCATTTTGCAGGTCAGTACAGCGCTCAGATGTTCCAGAGCCGTCTGGAGAAAATGGGAATCCGCGTGTACCGCCACTATATGATACCGGGCTATCCAAACAATGTTCCTGTGATTGTAAGCGAGGAAGGCTACGGGCACAATGAGTATATTGAAACCTCACGCCCCCTGGTGGTAGTGACGGCTCCCGGACCGGGAAGCGGAAAAATGGCAACCTGCCTGTCTCAGCTTTACCATGAGCACAAGCGCGGAATCCGTGCGGGCTATGCCAAGTTTGAGACCTTCCCTATCTGGAATCTGCCCTTAAGCCATCCGGTAAACCTGGCTTATGAGGCGGCAACGGCAGATCTGAATGATGTCAATATGATTGACCCGTACCACCTGGACGCCTACGGGGAGACAACGGTAAATTATAACAGAGATGTGGAGATTTTCCCGGTGCTTCGAGCTATTTTTGAACGCATTTACGGGGAATGCCCTTACCAGTCGCCGACGGACATGGGCGTCAATATGGTAGGAAACTGTATTATAGATGATGAAGTGTGCCGGGAAGCCTCCGGACAGGAGATTATCCGCCGATATTACCATACTCTGGTGAATATCGCCAGGGGAAAGGCTGCCGAGGAAGAAGCCTACAAGATTGAGCTTTTGATGAACAAGGTAGGAGTGACGGCTCAGGATCGAAAGGCAGTTCCGGCAGCACAGAAACGTGCCAAGGAGACAGGGCACACGGCGGCAGCTATGGAATTGACAGACGGCCGTGTAATCACCGGAAAAACAAGCGACCTTTTGGGCGCCTGCTCCGCATTACTGGTCAATGCCTTAAAGGAACTGGCGGGAATCAACCATAAGGTGCTTCTTATCACCCCCAATGTGATTCGCCCCATTCAAAAGCTGAAGGTCGAATACCTGGGCAGCAAAAATCCACGGCTTCATATGGAGGAGGTTCTTATCGCCCTCTCTGCAAGCTCCGAAAGCAATGAACTGGCGGATCTGGCCCTGCGTCAGCTTCCGCGTCTCAGGGGAAGCCAGGTACATACCTCGCGTATGCTCAGCGCCGCGGATGAAAAGACATTCCAGAGGCTGGGTATCCTGCTTACCTCAGAGCCAAGATAGAAAAGCCCATCGTTTCTATTAGATTTATGCGGCCGGCAGTCCGTAAATAGTACTCCAAACAAATGTGCCGATTAAGGAAGGCATAGAAGGGAGGCTGTTTGCGGGCTGCCGGCGTTTGCATTTGACAAGCCCTGTGAAGGAAAATTCACACCTTTCGTATTGCTTTCTGACTAAACACACACTATAATAGAAGTGTTACCGTCACGAAAGCAGATGCTTTCGGGGCCAGAGCCGGAGGGCAGGCTGTGATTCGGTAGCAGATACAAGGAGGAGAACGATGGAAGAAAACAATAATTCCAACCGCCCGGGGAATAACGGCGGTGGGGACAACAATAAAACTCCAAAAAACAGACAGAGTATCCTGGTGATTATGATTGTTACTATGCTTACGCTGCTGGCCTGGAATTATTTCACCGGAATGGGTTCCAATGTTACGGTCATCACCTATGACGAATTTACGGAGATGCTCGAGAAGGACCAGGTGGAAAAGGTAGAACTGGCTTCAAATCAGATTAAGATCATAGCCAAGGAGAAGAATGAAAGAGGCGGAGACATTGTCTATGCCACGGGAATTATGCCGGATTATCAGCTGACGGAGAAGCTGGATGAGGCAGGTGTGAAGTATGATACGCCCATAAGCGATATGAGGGAAGTGATTCTTTCCGCAGTTCTTAATTTTCTCCTTCCCCTGGCGTTTATCTGGCTGATTTTCGGCTTTGCCATGCGGAAAATGGGTGGCGGCGGCATGATGGGTATGGGCGTCGGCAAAAGCAAAGCCAAGGTATATATTGAAAAGGAGACAGGCGTCACCTTTAAGGATGTGGCCGGTGAGGAGGAAGCCAAGGAATCCCTTCAGGAAGTGGTGGATTTCCTGCACAATCCCGGAAAATACGCGGAGATCGGCGCGAAGCTTCCCAAGGGAGCGCTTCTCGTAGGCCCTCCGGGAACCGGAAAAACCCTGCTTGCCAAGGCAGTTGCAGGAGAGGCTCATGTGCCCTTTTTCTCTCTGTCAGGTTCCGATTTTGTGGAAATGTTCGTAGGTGTGGGAGCTTCCCGTGTTCGGGATTTGTTTTCCGAGGCTAAGAAACATTCGCCCTGTATTGTATTTATCGATGAGATTGACGCCATCGGCAAGAGCCGTGATTCCCGTTACGGCGGCGGTAATGACGAGCGGGAGCAGACCTTGAATCAGCTTTTGGCCGAGATGGATGGTTTTGACAGCCATACGGCCTGCCTGGTGCTTGGCGCAACCAACCGTCCGGAGGTACTGGACCCGGCTCTTTTGCGGCCCGGACGTTTTGACCGCCGGATTATTGTGGACCGCCCGGATTTGAAGGGGCGTGTGGATATTCTCAAGGTTCATGCCAAGAATGTCAACATGGATGAGACGGTGGATCTGGACGAGATCGCTCTTGCCACCAGCGGAGCCGTGGGTTCGGATCTGGCAAATATGATCAATGAGGCCGCTATACTTGCGGTAAAAAATAAGCGAAAGGCAGTTGCACAGAAGGATCTCTTTGAGGCAGTTGAGGTGGTTCTGGTTGGTAAAGAAAAGAAGGACCGCATTATGAGCAAGGAGGAGCGCCGCATTGTGTCCTATCATGAGGTAGGGCATGCGCTGGTGAGCGCGCTGCAGAAGGATTCGGAGCCGGTACAGAAGATAACCATTGTACCCCGGACTATGGGCGCCCTGGGTTATGTGATGCAGGTGCCGGAGGAAGAAAAGTATCTGAACACCAAAAAAGAGATTGACGCCATGCTGGTAGGTTATCTGGCAGGCCGGGCAGCGGAAGAGCTGGTTTTTGAAACTGTGACCACAGGAGCCTCCAATGACATTGAGAAGGCAACGCGCCTTGCAAGGGCAATGGTGACGCAATACGGCATGTCCGAGAAGTTCGGACTCATGGGATTGGAGACAAAGGAAAATGAATACTTAACCGGCCGTACCATTATGAATTGCGGCGACGCCACGGCCGCCGAGGTGGATCAGGAGGTTATGAAGATCCTGAAGGATTCCTATGAGGAAGCCAAGCGGCTCTTAAGCGAGAACCGGGATGTGATGGATAAGATTGCCGAATTTTTGATTCAAAAGGAGACAATTACCGGTAAAGAGTTTATGAAGATCTTCCGGGAGGCTAAGGGTATTCCGGAGCCGGAGGAGGAGAAGACGGAAACTACGGCAGAAGAGAAAGCACAAACAGATCCGGACAACACGGAAGAAGAGAAAGCACAAACAGATCCGGAGAATCCGGCAGAAGAGACCGTACAGGCAGACCGGGAGAATCCCGCAGAAGAGAAAGTACGGACAGATCAGGAGAATCCCGCCGAGGAGAAAGTAAGGACAGACCAGGAGAATCCGGCAGAAGGGAAAGCACAGACAAACCAGGAGAATCCGGTAAAAGGAGAGACAGAGCAGGAAAATATGACAGAGCAGCAGAGCACGCCGGATGAGGAAAAGACTGACGAGCCTCCAAAGCCGCCTGTAGTTATTGCAAGAGAAAGGCGCTGATTTTGCCGGAAGCCCCAAATCTCCGCAAAAGCACATTTTCCGCAATGAAGGGACATTAAATAAAAGGATTGGGGATAGTTAACCATGTTTGATATTGAGGAGGAATTGAAAAAGCTCCCTGCTAAACCGGGTGTTTATCTGATGCATGACGAGAAAGACGCCATTATTTATGTAGGCAAAGCGATTTCCCTGAAAAACCGGGTGCGGCAGTATTTTCAGTCCAGCCGGAATAAGGGGGTTAAAATCGAGCAGATGGTGACGCATATTGCCCGTTTTGAGTATATTATCACCGACTCGGAGCTGGAAGCACTGGTGCTGGAGTGCAACCTGATCAAAGAGCACCGGCCGAAATACAACACAATGCTCATGGATGATAAGACTTATCCTTACATTAAAGTAACTGTGAACGAAGAGTACCCTCGGGTGCTCTTTTCACGTCAGCTGAAGAAGGATAAGGGGAAATATTACGGCCCATATACCAGCGCGGGGGCGGTAAAGGATACTATTGATCTTATCCATAAGCTGTATCAGATCCGCACCTGCAACCGCAATCTGCCCAGGGATATCGGAAAGGACAGGCCGTGTCTTAACTATCATATCAAGCAGTGCAACGCTCCCTGTCAGGGGTACATTTCCAGGGAGGAGTATGGAAAAAATGTGGCAAAGGCTCTGGAATTTCTGAACGGAAATTATGCGCCGCTTATCCGGGAGCTTGAGGAGAAAATGAAGGCTGCCGCGGACGCTATGGAGTTTGAGGCGGCCATTGAGCTGAGAGAGCTTTTGAACAGTGTAAAGCAGATTGCCCAGAAGCAGAAGATCACCCACAGCGATATGGAGGATAAGGATATTATAGCCTTAGCCAGTGAGGGGGAGGATGCTGTTGTTCAGGTGTTCTTTATCCGGGATGGCCGACTTATTGGACGGGATCATTTTTATCTGCGGATAGCGGAAGGGGAACAGACGAGAGAGATTTTAAGCAGCTTTATTAAGCAGTTCTATGCCGGAACGCCCTATATTCCCCGGGAGCTGATGCTTCAAGAGTCCATTGAGGACGGGGAAGTGATTGAGCAATGGCTTTCCGCCAGAAAGGGACACCGGGTTTATCTTCGTATTCCGAAGATCGGCACAAAGGAAAAACTTGTAGAGCTTGCCAAGAAAAATGCCGCTCTGGTGCTGAGCCAGGATAAGGAGAAGATCAAACGGGAGGAGGGCCGTACCATCGGCGCCATGAAGGAGATTGCCTCCCTTCTGGGGTTATCGGAAATCAGCCGGGTGGAGGCTTTCGATATCTCCAATACCAATGGTTTTGAGTCCGTTGGCTCTATGGTAGTCTATGAAAAAGGAAAGCCCAAGCGCAGCGATTACCGGAAGTTTAAGATACGCACGGTGAAGGGACCGGACGATTATGCCAGTATGCGGGAGGTGCTTACCCGGCGCTTTCTTCATGGTATGGAGGAGGAACGTCAGCTTAAGGATAAGGATCTGTCCGGTCAGTTCGGAAGCTTTACCAGGTTTCCGGATCTGCTGATGATGGACGGCGGCCGGGGACAGGTGAATATTGCCCTGGGGGTCCTAAAGGAGTTAGGGCTTGGGATTCCGGTCTGCGGCATGGTGAAGGACGACAACCACCGTACCAGAGGGCTTTATTTTAATAATGTGGAAATTCCCATTGAGAAAAACTCCGAGGGCTTTCGGTTGATTACACGGATTCAGGATGAGGCTCACCGGTTTGCGATTGAGTATCACCGATCTTTGCGGAGCAAGGAGCAGGTGCACTCTGTCTTGGATGACATAGAGGGCATCGGGCCGTCCAGACGGAAGGCGCTGATGAAGCATTTTCAGTCTTTGGAGGCCATACGGCAGGCGGATGTGGATACCCTGGCCGGGGTTCCCTCTATGAACCGGAGGGCGGCGGAGAAGGTGTATGGGTTTTTTCATGAGGATATATAAGATGGTTTATCACATGGGGCGGCATAGCTGCCCTGTTTTTTTGTAAAAAGCTTTTAAATATGCGGGTTGAAAATAATTATAATTATTATCATATAATTATTTTGCATTTACCTTGGCCGGAATATGTGATATAATATAAATATAATTATAAAAATGAAAGAAGGAAATTAAAAATGGCGAGGAAAGCAGAAAAACCTTTAGAGCGTATTGGAGGAAAGAAAAGGCTATCGGTAACAGAATTAAAATTCATGGAAGTAATTTGGGCGCATCCGGAAGGAATCAGCAGTGAGGAGATCTATCAGCGGTTTCCGCAGGCAAGGGGTACAAAGAGTACCATTTTGTACAATATTTCAGAAAAAGGCTATGTGGAGAACCGTCAGGAGGGGCTTCATCATATCTATACCCCTCTGGTAACACGCCTGGAATACGAACAGGCTCTGATTTGCCAGGAGCTGGAAAAGTCCTTTGGCAGCAGTTCCTTTGAGCGTCTGGTGGCCGCGTTCTGCGGAAAGGAAAGCCTGACGGAGAAACAGAAGGAGAAAGTCCGGGAATTGATGGATGAGATAGAGGAGGAGATATGACGGTTTTTGATGGGGAGTTGATTGTTCTCTGGAAGCTGAGTGATCTGATATGGCTGCTTTTAACAGAGGTTCTGATTCAGAATTTTTTGTTCCTGCTATTTTGGGCGGGGCGTAAAACTTTGGAGCGCAGAATGTCCAGGCGTGAACTCCATGGGCTGATGAAGATGATTCTGTGGTATGCATTACTTCTTTTGCCGGTGATAGCAGGGGTTGTGATGTTCCGAAGTACCTATTACGCGATTGAACCGCCGATGGCTGTGGGGGAAGAGTATCTGAATAAAGTCAGCCCGGTTATTGACAAAGTATCCTTCAGCTCCTGGACCGGGCATGGAAATCATTGGATTTTTAAACTGCTTTTTGCTTTGTGGATATCAGGCATTTTCATAAGGGGGATCCTGCCCTGCTTAAAAGAGTATAGTCTCCTTGTGAAGCTGAAAAGGACCGGAGCGGAGCATAAAGATACGAAGCTCACAGGAGCCGTTCAAAGGCTGGAACGGGAACTGGGAATAAAAAAGCCGGTAAAGGTACTGGTGAATAAGCTGGTTTTGCAGCCTTTTGTTACAGGCGGTTTTCGATACAGGCTGCATTTTCCGGAGATGCTGTTGGAGGAGGACGAAAGGGATCTTCTGCTTCGGCATGAACTGATTCACTGCCGCCACAGAGACAGCCTTTACCGCAGGATTTTATTTTTAATGTGCGGTTTATATTGGTTTAATCCCTTTATGAACTTGTTTGCCTGCTATTTTGTGGAGGTCAGTGAGATGGCCTGCGACGATGAGGTGCTGCAAGGCCGTACTTCTCAGGAAAGGAAGATTTATGCCAGGCTGCTTGTTTCTTTTAATCAGGGAGAGAACTTCCTGCGGCATGCCGTGGCATTGACAGGACATACGAAGAGCGGATTGGAAAGGAGATTGGAGAATATGTTAAAGAAGGAAAGCAAAAGAAGTAAGTGGAGCGCCGTATTGATAACGGCAATTATGCTGAGTGTCTGCCCGCTGCTGACAGTATCTGCGTCTTATGGAGCGTCGGTGTTACAGGAGAAAGCAGTCAAGATGGTGGTTGTGGAAGTGGAAGAGGAGATGAACGGCGGGAATACGCTGACGGAGGAAGTGGATTTTATAAAGATAGAGGATATGGTGGATCTGGGACTGAATCTTGGGGCGAGAGGGGTGACTGCGGTAGATACGACTTTGAATGGAATAGGTGCGGCATCTGTGGCAACGGTGAAGTTGGAAAAGGGGAGTAAAGTATATTTTATAATAGTGGGAGATAACTCTACGGATGCGTTTCGGGTCGGATATGAGGACAGTGCGCATAAAAACACCTCGGTATCAACCACAAATGGTGAAATTGTACATACTTTTACGATTCCCAAGACGGATACTTACACATTGTTTATTCAGGGAACCACAACAAAGACAATACATGTGGAGGGAAGTGTTACAACAAGGTAATAATTGGTATAGATGTAACTATTTGCTGACAATAAGTATAATATGTTAAATTGTGAAGCGGATTATATATTGACATAATTATAATTTAAACATATAATATAATTATATTAAGGTATGGCCATGCCGGAATAGGTGTTGAAAACTTACAATTTGATACAAAACAAAGGAGGTATAAAATTATGCTCAAAAAATGTAAGAAAAGCATTGCGCTGACATTGGTATTGGCTATGCTGCTGGGATGTTCATTTACCGTATCAGCAGCAGTCAGGGATGAAGATACGACGTACATTGAATTGTTTGATCCGGACGATCCAAGTTTGATTGCGATAGAGACGCCTTCACCGGAATTGGCAAGAGCGGCATCACGGCCTACCGCACATTATAATCTGGATTCCGGACAGTATTCGTATTCTTTGACTGCCAGTCCCAATGGGACAAAGCTCTCCTGGTGCAATCGTATTTTGGATACGCAGGACGGAGGAGGGGGATTCCTGATTAAAGGAAATGGTACATATCCTGTATATATTTTGAGAGTTTATAATTGTGATAATGGGAAAGAGTATACATACAGGGTCCTTAGTAAAAATTTTACCTGTTATAACTCGAATTTTAACATTACTCCCAGTTCGTTCTATTTTGGCATAGATGTAAGCGTGACCAATCAGGCAGTAACGGTAAGCGGAGTGGCAGACACTTATTAATATTTAGAAAAGCGGAGGAAAAAGTATTTATGCGGAAGGCCTGTATTGCGGTTTTGATTCTGACAGCTGTGCTTTTATGCGGCTGTAAGGGGACGGAGGAGAAGAAGGAAGAAGTGCTTCTGGGTATGGAATGTAATTATGAGGGTACAACATTTACCATTGATAAGGTAGAGCTTCGTAATTCAAAGTTCTTTCGGGTGTATCTCTCCGGCTTGGAGGATACGGAATTTGCAGATAATATTTTTTTGTTAAAGACAAAGGACAATCCGAAATGCGGTCCGTCCGATAACCATTGTGATACGGGAAGTACGGGGATTCTAACCTATACATTTGAAGATGGAATTACATTGGAAGAAGTATTGGCTTTGCGGGTGCGGCCGCTTGGCACAAAGGCAAGGGATGAATCTTACACAGAGTTTCCGTTAATGTTGTAATTACAAGGCATTTAAACCTGGAAAAGGAGGAGCTTTATGTTAAGAAAATGGAGAAAAGGTGTTGCGTTTGTTTTATTTATGGCTTTATCATTTGGAATGAAGACTACCGTGCTGGCGGCTGCGCCTGAAGTAATTCCGGAAGACACAGTAGTGATTAATCTGTTTGATCCGGATGATCCCAATTTGATTGAGATTGTGGATGTATCGGAAACAGCCCGGACAACCTCTAGACCGAGCAAGGTTTGGCATTTGGAAGTAGATGGAAATTACAGCTATTCCGCCTATTCAAATAACAATATTATGTGGACAAAATATGTTTTCTTTGATGCGGGGAATATTGGTCTTTTCAAGATTACGGCTAATGCCAGTAATATTAATTACCGTTTGGTAGTTCATAATGGTGCGGATAAAAAAGATTATTATTATGCTATCCATTATAAAAATGTTGTATGTAATACTTGGAATTTTGATGGTTGGGGGAATCCCGATACATTCTATTTCGGCATTGATACAACAGTGTCGAAATCAGCCGTTTCGGTCAATGGAGTTGTGAGCTTAGGTTAATCCGGAATCAGCAGGATGATATAGCTTATTGGGAAAGAATATGTCTGTAACAGGAGTCATTGGCATGTATTAAGATGGAGAGGATCATGAGAAGAATATATCTGATTTTATTTTTAGCAGTCTTAGCTATGTCAGGATGTACGAATCCTGAAGCCGCACCGGAGCAGACGAAGGTGATGGAAGAAAGCAATTCCGAGGCAGAGAGTTCCCAGGAGAATGAACTGGCTGAAGCTGAGGGAGAAATAGCGGAGGAAACATACTTGAATCTGACAGAGCTTGTGGATTGTACTCCATTTTACAGCATGAGCTTTCAAAAGGTAGAGGGCGGAACGGGGAGGCTGCTTTTATTTGAAGGGAATACGGAGATATCGGATCAGAATACGGTAGGCCCTGATCAGGTGAAAGTAGAACCGGAGGATGCTGTTTGGGAATTATGTTATGCATTTGGCGGAGAGGAAGCTCTTGCGGACACGGTAACGCTTAGCTTTTGGAATCGAGGGGAAGCTGAAACCATACGCGTGCTCCTGGATGGACTGGAATATGAGTTTTCCTGTCCAAGAATAAATCCAAAAGAAATTCAGCTCGGGCAGAAGCTGGAAGACACCCGGATTGTGCTTGAGGATGTAAAGCTCTATCCCAATGCATTATTATTGAGATTGTCAGGAGTGGACAGCGAGAGTTGGGATAAGACATTTTTCCTGCTTGATGAAGAGAAGGAGGAAAAGATTCTGCCTGCAAGGTCTGCCTATGAAAAGGAAGCGGAAGAAATGTATCTGTTATTCGCATTTGAAAATGGGATTCCTGAAAAGCCTTTGGTGTTTCGAATGAAAGACAACGATTCGGCGGGAGAGGAGCGTTTTTACGACCTCACAATAAATCCGGAATAAAAATATGAATGCCCGATAGAGCAGCGGAGCCGATAAAGGTTCCGTTCTTTAATCTTTCTACGTTACTCTTTTTCGTAAATTACAAGTATTGCAACTCCCCCATATCCTATGATAAAATAAAACCAGTTTACACCACCCAAAAAGGGTGAAACCATGCCGGAACAAAACAGGAAGAAAGGAAGAGATTATGGCGGTAGTGCAGAGCATTGAGCTCACGAAAATGGTAGAAAAACTGAATCTCAAAAACGAAACCCCGGACATAGATATGTCAGGGATGAAGCTGGTGACCCCGGAGGTAAACCGTCCGGCCCTGCAGCTGACAGGATACTTTGATCATTTTTCTTCGGAACGGGTGCAGATAGTGGGATATGTGGAATACACCTACCTGCAGAGCAGAACCAGGGAGGAGAAAGCTCCCATCTATGAGCGGTTTTTTTCCAGCAATATTCCCTGTGTGGTTTACACTTCACAGACAGAGCCGGAGGAGGAAGCCCTGGAGCTGGCCCATAAGTACCAGGTGCCTATCTTAAGCACCCCAGTAATGACCTCTAACTTCATGGCGGAGGTGATCCGCTGGATGAATGTGGAGCTTGCACCCCGGATTTCCATTCACGGCGTGTTGGTGGATGTGTACGGCGAGGGCGTGCTGATTATGGGCGAGAGCGGAATCGGCAAGAGCGAGACAGCTTTGGAGCTGATTAAGCGGGGACACCGTCTTGTGACGGACGATGTGGTAGAGATACATAAGGTCAGCGATGATTCTCTGGTGGGCCGTTCACCGGAGATTACAAAGCACTTTATCGAGCTGCGCGGTATCGGTATCGTGGATGTGAAGACCCTCTTCGGCGTTGAGAGCGTTAAGGAAACGCAGACCATTGATATGGTAATCAAGCTGGAGGACTGGGATAAGGACAAACAATATGACCGCATGGGACTTCAGGAGGAATATACGGAATTCCTGGGAAATAAGGTCGTCTGTCATTCCCTTCCCATCCGTCCGGGCCGGAACCTGGCAATTATTGTGGAGTCTGCGGCCGTCAACCACCGTCAGAAGAAGATGGGATATAATGCGGCGGAGGAGCTGTACCGCCGTGTACAGGCCAATATTGCAAGAAAGAGCTGAGGAAAAGGGGGGAGCATCCATATGAAAAAGTATTGTTTTGGGGCGGATATCGGTGGAACCACCGTAAAGCTGGGCCTATTTGATACGGAGGGAAATGTACTGGATAAGTGGGAGATTAAAACCCATACGGAAAATGAAGGATCGGCTATCCTGCCCGATACGGCGGCTGCGATTCTGGCTAAGATAGAGGAACGGAAGCTGAATCCCGAGGAAGTGGCGGGAATCGGCGTAGGCGTTCCGGGTCCTGTATCTGCTGATGGTATTGTACCCCACACCGCGAACCTGGGCTGGGGCTATAAAGAGGTGACAAAAGAGCTTTCCGAGCGGACCGGTCTCCCATGTAAGGCAGGAAATGACGCTAACGTGGCGGCACTCGGCGAGATGTGGATGGGCGGTGCAAAGGGACACAAGGATGTCCTGCTTCTGACTCTGGGAACCGGTGTGGGCGGCGGAATTATTGTGGACGGGAAGATCCTGATCGGTGCTCACGGCGCCGGCGGCGAGATCGGACATATCCATGTGGAGGATCAAATAGAGGAGCATTGCGGCTGCGGCAACCAGGGCTGTCTGGAGCAGTTTGCTTCCGCAACGGGAATAGCACGCCTTGCCAGGGTAGCGCTGGCTGAGAGCGAAGAGCCGTCGCTTCTGCGGGAGGGAGAGGTTACGGCAAAGGCAGTCTTCGATGCTCTGAAAGAAGGCGATGAGCTGGCGAAGCGCGTCGTGGAACGCTTTGGGAAATATTTGGGAACCGCCATCTCTGTTATGGCCGGAATCCTGGATCCGGAGGTTATTGTAATCGGCGGCGGCGTGTCAAAGGCCGGTTGGATTCTCCTGGATTATATCCGCAAATACTACAAGCCCTATGCCTACAAATCATCCAAGGATACAGAGTTTGCGCTGGCACAGCTTGGAAATGATGCGGGAATTTATGGCTGCGCGAAGCTGATTCTTGATTGATTCCATAAAAATAGCCAAGGAGCTGCCAAAAAGTGACAAATTTTTTGTGTCCTTAAGTCATTGACTTTTTTCAAAGGCTGTACTACAATAAGAACAACAAAAGATAATACATAAGATACCAATGATGACAAAGGCGTTACCAATTCCCGTGGTAACGTCTTTTTATTATCTTTTGTATGGGGCCTTTAGCCCCATCTCTCCCTTTTATTTTCGGCTTTGTCCGACCATGCCTTTTGGCATGGCCGAATTAGGCCGATGTCAAAACTTAAGATTATATGAAGAATTTTAACGAAAAACGAAAGAATTACAGAAGAAATGCGGTCTTGTCCATTTTTCCGAAAATTGCTATAATTGCACCATCTCAATTTCGGAGAAGGTGATTTGTATGAAAAGGCTTACAAAAGAAATGCGGATAGAAGTGCTTTTTTTCGCTTTCGTACTCGGCATATGGCTTTTGTGGGCTTTTATTCTGCCCTTAAATGAGGGACCGGATGAAAATATGCGCCTGCAGATAGCGCAATTTATATTAAAATATGGAAAGCTGCCCACAGGAGATCAGAAGGAAATCATGGATTATACCTGGGGCTTTACTTACGCTTTCCGTCCGATTCTGCCGCAGATGCTGGAGGCGCTCTTTATACGCATTGCCATGCTCTTTACCGCAGATGCGTTCGCGCTGCTGTTTGCCGCACGTCTTGTCAGCGTGCTCAGCGGCGTTATCTTTTTTTGGTATGTAAAGGCTCTGGGGGACATGCTGTTTGAAAGGAAAAGCCTGCGGTGGGTGTTTCTCCTGCTGAATGTCTGTTTGCCCCAGTCCAGCTTTTTATTCACTTATTTAAATTGTGATTCCATGGCGCTTATGGCTTCGTCCATGATTCTGTATTATCTGCTGAAAGGTATGAGAGATGCTTTTTCCATCCGAACTTGCATCGGGCTGGGAATAAGTATTTCTGTTTGCGTGCTCTCTTATTACAATGCATATGGATTTCTGTTAACTGCCGTATTGATATTTGCGGGATGCTTCTGGGAGCGTGTCAGACAGGGAGAGCGGTGCAAAGCGGAATTTTGGAAAAAGGGTTTGCTGGTCCTTGGGATTGTACTGTTCCTGTCCGGATGGTGGTTTGTGCGTAATTATGTGCTGTATGACGGGGATTTTCTGGGGCTGCGGACACAGGAGGAATGTGCTCAGCGGTATGCGATGGAGCTGTTTAAGCCTACAGGAAGACGCAACGGCATGAATATGGGGATCTCTATTACGGATATGCTGTTTCGCTCAGATTGGGCGCTTTTGGTGTTTAAGAGCTTTGTGGGAATCCTGGCGCCTCTTACCAGGGCTCACAGGGCATGGATTTTTGCCGGTTATGGCCTTATGTTTCTGGCGGGCGCCACGGGGATTCTCAGGGAATGTATCCGGGGAATCAACAGGAGATTGGGCGTGAAGAACAGGGAAGGTGCAGAAGAAAGAGTGCCGGTGGATGTGTCGCGTCTTATGCTTCATCTGGGGCTTGTGACAGCCGTGCTGCTTCCGAACATTATGAATATCTGGTATTCCTATTCTAATGATTATCAGCCTCAGGGACGTTACAGCATGCCTATGCTGGTACCCTTTATGTATTATGTGACCAGGGGAATCGGATATTGGGGACGGCGGATTTCGGCGGGATGGAGAAACAGAGGCGCACAGATAATGAAGCTCTCAGGATATCTTGTTTGTCTGTGGATGGTTGCGGTGCTGGGGTATTGTACGGTGAGAATTATGTGGCCGGCTTACCGGAATGTGGAAAATAAGGCGGAGGTGCGGGTGTACACGCTGGAAGAGTTGTTTGGGGAGAAAAAATAGAGGATAGGATTACAGCCCCATAAATGGGAGGATGCCAGGCAGCTAGTCTGCCTGGCATTTATTATGAAAAAGTTTATTCAAAAAATAGTAATTGCTTACTAGGGGCTGTCATGTTGTTTTTTGTCTTGCTTTATCTTATGGTCTTATTATATGGAATAGAAATGAATGGATTATGTTAATCAATTTAACGTTTTTTAAAATAAGTGTGAATAAAATATGAACGTGGTTATAGTTGGATTTATTTGGAGGTAAAATGGGTTTTGTGTGTCTTTGTGTTGATGTAGGGAAAAGATAAGGATGAATTTACCTCCATACATACTTTACACACATTTTACAAATACTTCGACTGTATTTTACACTCCCCTGCTATCCTCATAAGAAAAGGTAAAATACAATCGGAGGACCCAAAATGTCACATATCGAAATGCTGTTCCGCTTCATCGGCGGCCTTGGAATGTTCCTGTACGGAATGAACGTCATGGCAGACGGCCTGCAGAAATCTGCCGGCGGCCGCATGCGCCACCTTCTGGGCGTTTTAACAAAAAACCGCATCCTGGGAATCCTGTTAGGCGCCGCCGTCACTGCCGTCATCCAAAGCAGTTCCGCCACAACCGTTATGGTCGTAGGCTTCGTAAACGCCGGCCTGATGAATCTTACCCAGGCTGCCGGCATCATCATGGGCGCCAATATCGGAACCACCATCACCGCATGGGTCGTGTCCATGAGCGAATGGGGAAGCATCTTAAAGCCGGAATTTTTCGCCCCCTTACTCATTGGAATCGGCGCATTTTTAGTCCTGTTTTCCAAAAAAGAAAAACCACGTGAGCTAAGCGAGATCCTTATCGGCTTCGGTCTCCTGTTCATCGGCTTAAGCTTCATGTCCGGCGCCATCACCCCCTACCGGGATGCCCCCGTCTTCTCCGAAGCATTCCGCATCCTGGGCGGCAGTCCCGTGCTGGGCATCCTGACCGGCCTGGTGGTGACGGCTGTCATTCAAAGCTCCTCCGCCTCCGTGGGTATCCTTCAAACCCTGGCGGCAAACGGCGTCGTAACCTGGAACTCCGCTATCTACATCACTTTGGGACAAAACATCGGAACCTGCGTAACAGCCCTTTTGTCAAGCCTGGGCGCACACCGCACGGCCAGGCGTGCGGCCGTTATCCATCTGCTATTCAACGTAATGGGAGCCGTCCTGTTTGGAGGAATCATGTTCGGCCTGTTCTCCCTGAACCGGACCTGGGCGGCAGCTTCGATCAACAGTGTGCAGATATCCGTATTTCACACGGTATTCAACGTGACAAACACAATCATACTCTTCCCGTTTGCCAACTGGCTTGTAAAAATGTCCGGAATTTTGGTAAAGGGGGAGGAAGAGGAGGAGCCGGAGGAAGCGGCCTCCATGCAGCTACCCCATCTGGACGAGCGTATTCTGGAGACGCCTTCCTTTGCGGTAGAGTACGCGGCAAAAGAGGTGGTGCGTATGGGAGAGCTTTCCTGGCAGCACGCGAAGCTTGTATTTGAGGCAGTCCGCACGGGCAGTCAAAAACGAGTTGACAAAGCATACCAAATAGAAGAAACTATGAATAAATACGAAAGGCAGATAGCGGAATATCTGGCGAAAATCAGCAAAACCTCCCTCACCGATCACCAAAGACTTGTGGTGGGAAATCTGCTCTATACGGTGGGCGATATTGAGAGAATGAGCGATCACTGTGATAACATTGCGGAAATGGCGGAGCAGATGATACGGGAGCGGCTGACCTTTTCCCTGGAGGCCATCGAAGGTCTGCAGGAAATCGAGAGCCTGGCTCTGGATTCCATGAAAGCATCCATCCTGGCCCGGCAGACAGAGAAAATGGCCTATGTGCAGCAGACCATACAGATTGAGGATGAGATTGACGATCTGGAGGAAGAGCTTCGGGAAAAGCATATCGAACGTCTGGCCCGCAATCAGTGCTCTGCGGCCAAGGGTGTGATTTATCTTGATATACTGAATAACATTGAACGGATTTCCGATCACGCCGACAACATAGCCGGCTATGTGGCGGATGAGATACAGCAGTGAGCGGCAGGAATCAACAGGATGGGCGGGAAAGAGCATTACGGAATTGGAAAAGGAGCAATATGGACTTGAAAAAAAAATTTCTCATCGGCTACGCAGTAGCGGCTGTGGTCGCTCTGCTGGCCTTTCAATACGCCTTTTGGAGCAATGGATTTTCCTATCTGGAAAAGCAGAGCGAGGCGGGGTATCTGACACAGGCGGAAATGCTCCGCGATATTTTGCTGGCGGAGATGGCAAAGGATGCGGACCAGACGGAGGCTTTGGAAGAGTTCGCAGGGCGGTATGGGGAAAAATACGGGATACGCATTACCATTATAGATGAGGAGGGAAATGTCCTCGGAGAATCCGGAGGACCAGGGCCGGCATTGAGCAATCACCTGGATCGGGAGGAGGTCCGTAAAGCCCTGGCGGGAGAGAGCAACAGCATCATCCGGCGCTCCGCCACCTTTGGCCTGGATTACTGCTACTGTGCGGTTCCGCTGACGGCAGGAGGTTTTCGGGGAGTGATTCGGACAGCGATTCCTATGGAAGAGCTGCGGAACATGGACGATGAATTTCTGCGTTCCACCCTGTTTGCCGCCGCGATCCTGTTGCTGCTGGTGCTTTCCCTTGTTATGTATTTCCGAAAATACGTATCGGCTATGAAGGCGGTTGAGAAGCAGCGGCGGGAATTTGTATCCAATGTGACCCATGAGCTGAAAACGCCGCTGACCTCCATTCGGGGTTTTGTGGAAACTTTAAAGAACGGAGCTATAGAGGATGTCGACTGTGCGGGAAGATTTCTCGATATCATTGACATTGAGACGGAGCGCCTGGGAAATCTGATTGACGACACGCTGCTGCTCTCCGAGATTGAAAATAAAAAGGATGTGCGGCAGGAGCCTTGCGATGTCAATGAGGTAATCGGGGAAGTCACGGAGCTTTTGGCGCCGAGGGTAAAGCCCCATGTACGCCTGATATTTACGCCGGACCCCGGGGTGCGCCCTTTTACCTGCAACCGGGATCGGCTCAAGCAGCTTCTTATTAATCTGGTGGACAATGGGCTGAAGGCTACGGAATTTGGCGCGGTGACGATTGTCTGCAAAAGTACGGCCAGTCATCTCATTCTGGAGATTTCCGATACGGGAATCGGTATGGAGGCGGAGCAGACGGAGCGCATCTTTGAGCGGTTTTACCGTGTGGACAAGGGAAGATCCCGGGCACAGGGCGGTACGGGGCTGGGCCTGTCCATTGTAAAGCATATTGCGGAGCTGTATCGGGGCAGTATCCGGGTGGAGAGTAAATTGGGGGAAGGGAGTACATTTCGGGTGGAGCTGCCCTATTTTTAACGGCGGTCTTTTAGATTACTCAGCAATTGATACCTTCTGTGATCCCCTGTATACTGAGGGTAAAGATGTATGAAAAGGAAAAGCACATGGAAAAAAAGATTATTTTAGCGATTGACGATGAGCCTCATATCCTGGAGCTTTTGGAATACAATCTGACGAAGGCCGGCTACAAGGTTCTTCGGGCGGAGACGGGAGAAAAGGGTTTGGAGATTTTGAGGAGCGCACGGGTAGATCTGGTGCTCCTGGACCGTATGCTTCCGGGGATGGACGGCATGGAGGCGCTTCGGGAGATTCGCTCTGACTTGCGGATTTCCGCGGTGCCGGTGATGATGCTGACGGCAAAGGGGGAGGAGATTGATAAGGTTCTGGGCCTGGAGCTTGGGGCGGACGACTATCTGAGCAAACCTTTTGGCATCCGGGAGCTGGAGGCCAGGGTGAAAGCCCTTCTGCGCAGAAGCGCGCAGGCTTACAGAGAAGCGCAGCCGGAGGAACGGTTTGAGACAGGCGGCCTGGCGGTAAACCATGCGGCCCGGGAGGTTACCCTGCAGGGTGTGAGCGTGGCGCTCTCGCGAAAGGAATATGAGCTGCTCCACATTCTCATCAGCCACCCGAACCAGGTATTTACCAGAGAGCAGTTATTGGATCAGATATGGGGATATGAGTATTTTGGCGAGACTCGGACGGTTGACGTACATATCCGCAGTCTGCGCAGAAAGCTGGAGGAAAACCCGGAGCAGCCGCAGTATATTCGGACGGTCAGGGGGATTGGGTATAAGTTTGTGAAGTAAGAGATAGAGGCGATATGTTTGGCCGGTATATATGACCGGCCATTTTCCGTTATTTAAAAAGTAACTGGGTGGATTTTACAAAAAATATAAAATATTGACACTTATTTGTTTTCATGTTAAGATAACACTATCAATTATATTTCGGGATTCCGGCGGATTCTCGCCACCTTTTCCAAAATGATTGAAACACATTTGATTTTTTGAAACAACAGCCCTTTAAACAGTACCAAGCAGTTTATGGGAAGACATTTTTTGAACGGAAATTCTTCGGGACGTGAAGGACTGTATAAGAGGCTGCGGAACAGGAACGGAGGTATTGGATTTTGAAACAAAAACAAGCAATAGCACATTGGAACGGCCCAAAGCAATCGGAGGAGGTGGTGTTGGAAAACTTGAAAACGGTTCCCAAACTATACGGACGCTATTCCCGGATGGAACAGGACTGGAGAGAGAGGTTTATAGATTTCTGCTGTGGAAGAAAGACACTTCCTTTTACCTATGATCCATTTTTTAAAAAGATTTTTCATCCGGACAACCATCCCGAACGGTTATCGCGTCTGATATCCGCTTTGATAAAAAGGAATGTCAAGGTAAGGGGAATCCTGCCGGGCGAGGACAGCATGATGGATGGGGAATCTCTGCTGATACTGGATATTCTGGTGGAATTGGAGGACGGCTTCCTGAGCAATATCGAAATTCAGAAATGTCCTTACGCTTTTCCGGCGGAGCGCATGTCCTGTTATTCCTCAGATTTGGTTATGCGCGAATATACCCGGATAAAGGGCAGGCTGGGGAAAAATTTTACATACAGGGATATGAAAAAGGTGTATACGATTGTACTGTTTGAGGAGAGTACCGGTGCATTTCACATGGAGCCGTCCTGTTATATTCATTATGGAAGCGTCAAATTTAATACGGGGCTTGAGCTGGAACTATTACAGGAATATTGTCTGATTGCCCTTGACGAATTTCGAAAATACCCGTATCCTAAAATCAGAAGTGAACAGACGGCATGGCTGTCATTCCTGGTTACGGAGGACATCGGGGAAGCGGATAGGCTGATAGAGGAATATCCCTGGCTGGAGGAGATATACCGGGAGGCGGCAGGCTTGCGAACGAAGCCGGAGGAGGTGTTGGGGATGTATTCGGAGGCATTGCGGATATTGGATCGAAATACGGTGCATTATATGATCGATGAGCAGAAAAAAGTGATTGAACAGCAGAAAACCAGAATAAAAGAACAGGAACAAGAGTTTCGGAAAGCAATTGGAGAGAGGGATATGGCGCTTCAAGAAAAAGAAACCCAATTAGAGGAACAAAACAGAGTAATCGAAGAATTAAAACGGAAATTAGAACTCCTGGATCAGACAGATAAATAATTTTATAGAAAGATGCTTCCGAAAAGTATGAAATCACTTTAGGAGGCATTTTCTGCTTACTCAGATAAACTTTCGCATACAAAAGAAACAAAGTCTCTCATTTTCTAAAACAGCTTCTTCATTGCGTCCGATATCCCGCCGGATTCCATCCCTCCCGATTCCATCGAAATTTCTTAAAATTGTTTTAAGAATCAAAAAAATATCGAAAATTATGAAGAAATTAGAGTAGAATAATCGTTTAGAAGGATAGAAGCAGTAAAAAAGTAAACAAAAATGGGAAAAATACAAAATGACAGCAGGGGAGGAGAGAAGCATGACCCAAAGAAAACAGTATATCATCAACCTAATCACCTGGTGCTCTATGGGGGCACTTCTCATATTTACCATCTACGGAATCAAAACAGGAATCTTCACAGACCGGAGTCAGATGGAAGCCCTGGTATCAAGATGCGGAATCTACGGTCCGCTGCTCTTTGTGCTGATTCAGATTATCCAGGTAGTGATCCCCATCATTCCCGGCGGAATCACCTGCGCGGTTGGCGTGGTGCTGTTCGGAGCATGGGAGGGACTTCTCTGCAATTATATCGGAATCGTCATCGGCTCATTTATCAACTTCTATCTGGCAAGACGCTACGGGAAATGCTTTGTGCAATCTCTCGTAAAGGAAGAAACCTACGAGAAATACGCCGGCTGGCTGGAAAGGGGAAAAAAGTTTGACCGGTTCTTTGCCCTGGCAATTTTCTTTCCCTGCGCGCCGGACGATTTTCTGTGTATGCTGGCAGGACTTACCCGTATGTCCTGGAAAAAATTCGGCACAATTATATTACTGGGAAAGCCCGCTTCCATTGCCGCCTACAGCCTGGCACTGGTCTATGCGGGAACCTGGATGGGAGGATTATTGACATGAAAATACTGATCACAACAGATTTATTTCGTTCTACTATCAATGGCGTAGTGACTTCGGTTCTGAATTTGGAGGAGGAGCTTCAACGGCAGGGCCATGAGGTGCGGATTCTGACCGTTTCCGACACAGGGAAGGCTTATCAGGAGGGAAATGTGTGGTATCTGCGCTCCATACCTTCCGGAATTTATCCGGGCGTGCGTATTCCGGTTCCCGGAGACGGAGCCTACCGCCGGGAGCTGACGGAGTGGATGCCTGACGTGGTGCATAGTCAGTGCGAGTTCTGTACCTTCAGTTATGGAAAACAAATTGCGGAGGACACGGGAGCCGTTTTCATACATACCTGCCATACCCTGTATGAACAGTATACAAAATACATTCCGATGGGAAAATATTTGGGAACTGCCGCTGTAGCCGCCTGTATGCGCTGGAGACTTCGGCCGGTAAACCGTATCATTGCCCCGACCAAAAAGGTAGAGAGGACCTTTTTAAGCTATGGCGTGCAAAAGAAGACAGCCATTATACCTACGGGAATCAAATTGGAGACATTTACCAATCCCGTTTCCAAAGAAAAGCTTGAAAAGCTTCGGGAGGAATGCGGCATCCGCCCCGGCGTTCGGGTGGCTCTGAGCCTGGGACGCTTAGGCTTTGAAAAACAGGTGGACGAGCTTTTGTACGGATGGAAAGAGTCCGAAATACCCGGCGGGGAGGCGGTGCTTCTAATCGTGGGAGGAGGTCCGGCAGAGGCAAGCCTTAGAAAGCTTTCCGAAGAGCTTGGACTTTCGGACAAGGTATGCTTCTATGGAATGGCAGAGCCTAAGATGGTTCCCATGTTCTACCAGATGGCGGATCTCTTTGTCTGTGCATCCACCAGTGAGACACAAGGACTTACCTATGTGGAGGCTCTGGCAAGCGGCCTGCCTCTGGTGTGCAGGCGCGATCCCTGCCTGACCGGAGTACTGGAGCATGGAATCAACGGCTATTCCTTTCGGGAAAGGGGCGAGCTTGGCAGCTATGTAAAAGAAGTTCTTTTTCATAAGGAAAAACAGCAAAGGATGAGCGCCCGCAGCCGGGAGCTGGCAAAGGCTTTCGGGACAGAAGCTTTCGGACGGGCAGTAAATGATTTATATAAAAAGGAGGTACGTCTTCATGAGGGTGCTTTTGTATTCGAAGAATCAGAAGCTGCTATCCCGGAGTGGAATTGGACGGGCTATGCAGATGCAAAGAGATTCCCTTGAAGAAAATGGGGTGGAGGTTACCACCAATCCTGAGGACGATTATGACATTGTACATCTGAACAGCATTTTCCCAAGTGATTATCGAATGGCAAAAAAGGCAAAGAGGGCAGGGAAAAAAGTCATTTACCATGCCCATTCCACACGGGAGGACTTTAAGGATTCCTTTATAGGCTCCAATATCTTGGCGCCTCTGTTTCAGCACTGGCTTATCAAATGCTATGAACTGGGAGATTTGATATTAACGCCCACACCGTATTCACGCTCTCTGCTGATGCGATACGGTATCCGCAAGCCGATTGCCGTGATTTCCAATGGGGTGGATACCTTCCGCTTTCAGAAAAATATGGCGGTGCGGAGCAGATTTCGCAGAGAATACGGCTTTACGGAGACGGATCGTGTGATTCTGTCCGTGGGCCTTTACTTTGAGCGGAAGGGGATTCTGGACTTCGTGGAGCTGGCCCAGAGGATGCCGGAATATCAGTTTATCTGGTTCGGTTACACGCCGGACATTCAGATTCCGGGAAAAGTACGAAAGGCCGTGCGCACGCGCCTGCCCAATCTGACCTTCGCAGGCTATGTGACCCCGGAGCAGCTTCGGGAGGCGTACAGCGGAAGCGATCTGTTTTTCTTTCCCTCCTATGAAGAGACGGAAGGCATCGTGGTTCTTGAGGCCCTTTCCTGCGAGATACCGGTTCTGCTCCGCGATATTCCCGTTTACCAGGACTGGCTGAAAAACAGGAAGGATGTATACAAAGGAAGCCGCCAGGAGGAGTTCGAGCGGCTGATTGGGCAGATTTTGGAGGGAGAGCTTCCGGATCTTACCGTAAGCGGTCGGCAGAGAGCCGTGGAACGTGATATCTTCCATCAGGCAGGAAAGCTCTTCAATCTGTATCAGAGGGCGGCGGCTCTCTAAAAGCCGGAAAAGCCGGTATATGTGCCCGCATGGTGAAAAATGGAAACATTCGGGAAAATTTAATTGGAAAAATGATTTTTCTTCATAAAAAATTAAGGTGTTACTGCTATGCTTGTGTAAAAGGGCAAGAGTAGTAATGCCTTAATTTTTTCTTGATATATGGAGTTGGAGCAGAAAGGCTTGCGGAACTGAAATAAGAAAGAGAGGTGAGAGCCGTGAAAAGGAACCTGCTTTTAGGGGGAGTATTGATTCTGATGCTGTTATTGTCTGCCTGCGGCAAAAAGGAGCGGGCGGGGGCGGAAGGGTCCGCTTTGGCAGCCCGGGAAGGCGGGGCTTCCGCAAAAGAGACGGAAAACACAGGCTCTTCCGGAATACCCATCCGCATTTACCACAGCGACGACAGCGGGGAGAATCTCTGTGTAAGCATGGCCCGGACGGAAGAGATCACACCGGAAATTCTCTTTTTAAACCTCTCCTTTTATCATATGGTGCCGGATACTATGACAATACGGGATTTCGGAACGAAAAAGCAGGAGGACGGTCTTCTGCTGACCCTGGATCTTCCGGCAGACTTCGGGAAATATCTCTCCGGTCTGGACGCACCGGGAGAAGCGCTTGTACTGGGAAGCGTGGTAAATACATTTCTGGATGCATATGAGGGGACGGCCATTCTCATTACGGTGGAGGGCGCCGCCCTGAACACGGTTCACAGCACTTACGCGGAGGCCCTTGAGCGGTATTCATATCTGGAAGCCTCCTACCAGATCGAGGAAAAGGAGCTTCTAAAGGGGCAAATACAGATTTCATATCCGCAGATTACAGGGCTTTTGGACGAGGAGATTCAGGAAAAATGGAATGAAATTATCAGCGGCCATGCAAAAAAGGCTTTGGAAGATGCGGAGGAAGGAAGCAGCCTGGAGGTGGGCTACTCCGTAAAAACCATGAACGATCAGCTTCTTTCTATCTTAATCGAGGGCTACTACAGCACTCCGGACGGCGCTTATCCCACACGCTTTCGGTACACCTATAATATTGATATAAGCTCCGGCGAAAGCGTGCGCCTGGCTTATTATCAAAGTCCTGATGAACTGGCGGAGGCGCTTCTGGCCGGTGAAGGCTATACGGTGGAGGGAGAGCTTGGGCAGGAGCTGAAAGAGCGGCTGTCGATTCTCTACGGAACGGCGGAGCAGCTGGCCGATGTGCTGCGGGATTTTGACTACGGCGATAACCGGGAGACTCCCAGCGGCTTCTCGTATCAGGAAAACGGTCAGACTCATCTGTGCATCGAAGTGCCTCATGCTCTGGGGGACAATGTGGACGTGGTTCTTGACCGGCCAGATGATTAAAAACTGCACAAAATTAATAGAATATTCTTGAAAATTAAAATAATTAATAAAAAATAACAAAATAAAACAATTAATAACGAAAAAAATAGAAAAAATTTAAAATTTTTTTGAAAAAAGTGTTGACAAACGCAAATTGACGAGTTATAATGATTTCAACATAAGAAATACAAAACACCACATAATCTAAACGATATATAAATATAT
>OFGP01000400.1_pt1 | contig 43807 bp, 34 predicted proteins | sample 1521781 | NCBI WGS metagenome assembly OFGP01 (sample SAMEA3504113, study PRJEB24116) | mouse gut metagenome | biome: mouse gut; feature: mouse-associated habitat; material: faeces | place: Denmark | collected 2011
GAACTGCAGGCAGAGCCGAATACCATTGCGGACTTACTGGACGAGATTGAGGACGAGAAATTGTATCAGGCATACGCAGATCTTCCATTTGACGAAGTAAAAAAATTGAAAGCAGAACATACAGCATAGTAAGACCATAGGCCGGGAATCTAAAAACAGGTTTCCGGCCTTATTTTTTTGCCCTGAAATGTAAATTTTTTGTGAATTTGATTAAAAGTCCTTTACAAAATGTCACTGGGAAGAAATATGAAGAATGGAGTGGGATTTCGTCGGAGTCGGCATTGCCGGTAATGTGTATAACTGGCTGTCTTTTGGAATTTCTTCATTGCATTTATACCTTTCGCTCCATTTTATATACCTTTCGTTCCATGCATCCCAAAATAACACAAAATCTGCCGATAAATTAAGTGACGGCAGAAATGGAAATTCGAGGTGATGAATTTTGAATATAGCAGTGGTCGATGGTGAGGAAGCCATCAGGGAGCAGGGGTAGCTCCGAATGACAGAGGGGCCGTCATTAACAATAGAAATTTTATCAAGGAGGACGAAATCATGGCAATTTCAGGAATTGGAAGCAACTACAACAATGTGTATGGGAGTACATACACGGCACAGAAAAATGAGACAGTGAAGAAAACAGGAGAATTATCGGAAGCGGAAGAAATGGAACTGTTCAAGAAGGAATTTTATGCTGAAATTGATAAGATACCAAAGGATAGAACAATAGCGAATGTTGCAATCAACATATCAGAAGAAGCATTTAAGAATATGAAAGCTGATCCAAAGTATAGGGAACAAATGTTATCTGTAATCAGACGTGATATGACTGGTTCTGTTGCTCCCGCTCCAGATTGTTCTATGGTGATTACGGTAGGAGCCACTGCTAAAGATTACCGAGCAGATAGTTGGTCTGTTAACAATGATTCGGAATTTTATGCACGTTCCCAAAACAGTTTTTATAAGAAAACGAGTGTAAAGAAAGACAGGCAGAAGGAGCTGTTGGAGGAATATTTGGAAAAGCGGGCGCAGGTTAAGAGACAGCAGCAGGAAATGTTGAATGAAAAGATTGCAAAGCAGGAGCAGGAGAGAAGCAGGCTGGCAAAGGCGTGGGGCAGTAAGCAGCAGATGTCGGTGGTATCCAACGCTTATGATGCAAATGTCATGATGGAGACAGTGTTATCAAAAAACAGGGAATTTAATGGATAAAATTAAGCATACGATGATGCAGTTGGCTGCATCATTCAGCGATATGAAGGCTGGAATATTAAGCTGCACCGGGAAAGCAGGCAGGCGGGGAAGCCGCTTGTTTTGCAAAATTATATGTTTGGCAGTGGCCGGATATATGAAGTGCTGAACAGATTAGGAAATTTAAAGGAGAGAGTGGAATAATGCAGGTTAATTCGTCCAATTCATTGCAGAACAGATATTTTTCAGGAACAGGAAGCATAGGAGGTATCCATCTGCCGGACTTCAATGACAAATATGTTTTCTCCAAAAAGAAAAGCGGCATCAGTGATGAAGAATACCGGAGGCAAATCAGGGAACAGGCATATGAGGATTTTGCAAAGGGGCAGTTCCAGAACAAATCAGAAGGATTTAACAGGCTGATGAAAAGCTACACCTCGGAAGTGTCCCCGGACAGAAAAGGGATCATTACTTCTGGCCTGAAAGCTGTTTCAAAGAACAGGCAGACTGTGCTTAAGCCCATAGATTTTGTGGCAACGCTTCTGGAAGGAAAAGTGAAATATCAGAAACTGCCGTCAGGCAACAGCGATTACATAGAGTTTTATGATAAGAACGGTGAGATGGTGGCGACTTATTCCAACAATGGGTGGACGATGTATACCACCAATGCGGAGGCATCCAGACAGACGGAAATGTGCATGATCTATAATGAGGCGTGGGGAAGTGCCAGGAGAGGGATTGCGATGGCAGGTGAAGAATCGGCAAATGAGGATAGCCCTCAGAATCGTTTTGATGCAAAAGCATAGCAGGAAATTGGAAACATTTAAAAACCACGTGACATTATAAACCGGTACGTGTATAATTAGTGTTTACATGGCATGAGCCGGCGGCAGGGTTTGAGCCGGTGCATTATGAGTCGGCATGATGATGGCTGACGGTATAGAGCAGGAGAGGTGTTATGGGAATACTAAAGAAATTTATTGAGCCGGTGGACATGACGGAAGGTTCGCCCTGGCAGAAGATCGTGTTGTTTGCGGTTCCGATGCTGGTGGGAAATATTGCCCAGCAGCTGTACAATACGGTGGACAGCGTGGTCGTAGGAAACTATGTGGGGGACAATGCGCTGGCGGCGGTGGGAAGCGCCGGGCCGATCCTCAATCTGCTGATCGTGCTTTTTGTGGGAATCAGTGTGGGAGCGGGTATCATGGTGTCGCAGTATTTCGGCGCCAGGGAACGGGAGAAGCTGTCTACTACCATCGGCAACTGCATCACGCTGACGGGGATCGCCACTTTGTTTGTCATGATAGTGGCCTCTATGGTGGCAAAGCCGCTGCTGGAGCTTCTGGATACGCCGGACTCGATCATTGAATGGTGTCAGTCGTATCTGCTGATTCTGTTTATCGGTTCTGCGGGACTGGCTTTCTACAATATATTAAGCGGTGTTTTGCGGGGACTGGGGGATTCCATGTCCGCGCTGCTGTATCTGCTTGTCTCCACCATGGTCAATATCGTGCTGGATCTGTTGTTTGTGGCAAAAATGGGTATGGGCGTCAATGGTGTGGCGCTGGCGACGGTGATCGCGCAGGCGATCTCGGCGTTTCTCTGTCTGATCCGGCTGATGCGGATGCAGGATCTGTTCGATTTAAAGCCCTGTTATCTGAAACTGCAGCGGAAGTACACCAGGAAGATCATTAAGCTGGGGCTTCCCTCCGGTATTACGCAGGCGATCTTTTCCATGGCGATGATCGTGGTGCAGTCGTTGACCAACAGCTTTGGGGAGATGTTTATCGCCGCCAACGTGATCGTCATGCGTGTGGACGGCTTTGCGATGATGCCGAACTTTTCCTTCGGAACGGCGATGACCACCTATGCGGGACAGAACGTAGGGGCAAGACGGCAGGACAGGGTAGATACAGGAGCGAAGCAGGGAACACTGATCGCGGTGGTGACTTCGGCGGTGATCACGGCTTTGATCCTGCTTTTTGGCAAGGCGTTGATGGGGATCTTTACCAGGACGCCGGAACTGGTGGATTTGAGCCGGGACATGATGGGGATCCTTGCGGTGGGCTATGTGGCCATGGCAGTGACCCAGAGTCTTTCCGGCGTTATGCGGGGCGCGGGCGATACGATGACGCCCATGTGGATTTCCATTGCGACGACGATCCTGATCCGCGTGCCCATTGCCTACGGCATTTCTTTCTTTACAAGAACGGCGCAGCTGCCGAACGGAAGGCAGGAATGCATCTTTATCTCGCTGCTGGCTTCCTGGCTGATCGGGGCGCTGATCACGTATGTCTTCTACCGGAGAGGGAAGTGGAAGGAGAAGGCGATCTGAGGACGAAAAGGGTAAGGACCGTAAATTTACAGGCAGAATACGGAGCGGCGGCATGGAGTACAACTACAGTGTGAGGGAAGGGGAACTTCTCCAGATCAACAGCAGAAAAGCGAAGATGGTCATCCGGTTTGCGGTTTTGTTCCGGTTTCTGAAAATGCTTCTGCTGTTGTTTTCATTTGGCGTTACGGTGCATGTGACGTATCTTATTTTCAGGGAATGTATCACGGACGCTGCGCTGACGGAATGTATTCCGCTGGGTTCTATTTTTGCCACTTTCGGTTCGGCGGTGATCTCGGTGATCTCCCTCTACTGCAATAAACAGAGCAGTCTTTTTCAGGAGAATCTGATGGCGCTGCACGAGCAGGTGCCGGGGCTGTCTTCCTGGAAAAGATGGCCCTTTATGAAGCGCTACAGCAGGGAGCGGAGCGGGCTGTTTCGACATACTTATCATGTGCTGAGAAATCCGCAGATCACTTTTCAGGGACAGAAGCGCAGCCTGACGATTCCGCTTCCGACCTGTACTGCGGATTTTTACGATCTGCCTATCGTGGTCAATGCGGTGAAGATGCTCTGCTTTTATCAGACATTTTTAAAGTCGGCAGCAGGACACCGGGCCACGCGGGAACGGAATGAGATTTCTACCTTTTATTGTACGCTGGTGATCTATAGAAATATCATCCGCTATAAGGCGGGCACGTTTTTAATGTTGATCGGTTCGGAGTTTGTGCTGGCCAGCATTATTTTTTCTTTTTTTTACGGATCGATCAGTGAGCTTCTGGCATTGGCTGCGGGGTAGGGGAAGTCATGCAGACGGTTGCTCATTATAACGCGAACGCAGGGAAGTGTAAAGCTGTAAGCGTTTTAGAAAAGGAAAGGAGCAGAGAAAATGTATCAGCATCATGAAGAATCTTTGAAGATCATGGAGAAGATGTTTCGGGAACGGGAGGGGGTGATCGCCCTTGTGTTCGGCGGTTCTGTGGCTAAGGGAATGGAGCGGCCGGACTCGGATCTGGACGGTATGGTTATCGTGACGGATGCCTGCTATGAAGAGCTGGCGAAGGAAAACCGGCTGGCGGAGGTGATTCCGGGGCATTGTACTTATGAAGGCGGTTACTTTGACGTGAAATATATGACGAAAGAGTATCTGAGGCAGGCGGCGGAGAAAGGCAGCGAACCCACGAGGAATTCCTTTGTGAAATCCCGGGTGCTTTTACGCAGGATCCTGAGATCGAGGAGCTGGTAGCGGCGATTCCTGTGTTTCAGGAGAAAGAGCGGGAGGAGAAGATGCGCTCTTTTTACTGCGACATGCAGTTGAATTACGGCTATTTCTGGCTGGGATGCAGGCCGGAAGGTTATATGAAGATCCGGGTAGCGAGCGAGATCGTATACTGTATCTACCGGTTGATTCTGCAGGAAAACAGGGTGCTGTTTCCCTGCAACCGCAGGCTGGAGGAGACGGTGGAGGGTGTAGAGAACAAGCCGGAAGGAATCGTGGAGCTGTGTCGGGAATTTTGTGACACGCTGAATGAGCAGGTATTAAAGGAGATCATGGAGCGCTACCATAAATGGACTTCCTGGGCGTATCCCACCGATCCGAGTATTTTCTGTTCTCAGTATGCGGCGGATTTTGAACAGTGGTGGATGTATCCGAGACCGTTGATCGCGGAGTGGTAAGTATTATTTAAGGTTTCAGGCATCCAGGCAGGTTGCTTTTTCCGGGGAGTAGTGTTACACTTAAGAAAATACTTTAATAAAGATGTGGAGCATTGGAATGGACGGAAAGAAAGTAACCAACATGGAAGTAAAGAAGAGAAACCGAAACAGGGTTTTTCGCTACATCTGCAGGAACGGGACGGTATCAAATCCGGATATTTCTTATAATATGAAGATCAGCCTGCCTACAGCAACGCAGATCACAAAGGAACTGATAGAGGAAGGTCTGGTGGAGGAGAAAGGCGAGCTGCAGTCAACGGGCGGGAGAAGGGCGAAAGCGCTGTCGGCAGTCATGAATGCAAGACTGGCTGTCGGCCTGGATATTACCAAGAATCATATTACGCTGATCCTCACCAATATCGCAGGAGAAATGCTGAAATATGAGCGTATCTGTTATCCTTATGCTGCGGGAGAACTTTATTATCAGGAGATAAACGAAAAGCTGGAAGGGTTTCTGACGGAGAGCGGGGCTGACCGAAGTAAGATTCTGGGGGTGGGAATCTCATTTCCCGGGATCATAGATCTGGAGAAACAGTTGATAACCTATTCTCATATCCTGGGGGTGGAGGAGATCCCGTTTGCCTCGGTGGGCCGCTTTTTTTCCTATCCGTGTTTTTTCCTGAATGATGCGAATGCAGGAGCCTATGCGGAGGGTATCTATAATGAAGAGGCGGAGCGTTTCTTTTATCTGTCGTTGAGCAACACCGTGGGCGGAGCCTTTTTTTGCGATGATGAGTTGATGCAGGGCAAGAACTTCCGGTGCGGTGAAGTGGGGCATATGACAGTGGTTATGGATGGAGAATACTGTTATTGCGGAAAAAGAGGATGCCTTGACGCTTATTGTGCCGCCTGGCGGTTATCGGAGATGGCGGACGGAAAACTGGAGCAGTTTTTCAGCCTGTTGGATCAGGGAGATGCAGAGGCGGCAAAGATTTGGGATGCTTATACGAATTATCTGGCGATTGCAGTGAACAATGTCCATATGGTTCTGGATTGTGATATCGTTCTGGGCGGTTATGTGGGAAGCTGTATGGGCGCACATCTCAAGGAAGTATGGGACAAGGTGGTCGGAAGGAATACTTTCGGGGAGAAAGAGCCTTACGTGAAAGTCTGTAATTATAAGGTGGCAGCGGCCGCATTGGGGGCGGCGTTGAATGTGATCGAGACATTTGTCAGCCAGATCTGAAACGCAGGGTGATGCGAAGAATATAATGCGATGTTTTATACAGGCACTTGCCATAACAGCGAGTGTCTGTTTTTTTTTGCATTTTTCAGGGCGCTTTGCCCGGCGCATGTTTCCACAATGCAATTTTAGATACTTGTCATTGCCCATATCTCCACATATAATTGTAATGTGGCTGTAATCCCGGCATATGGATGTGTAATTTAGTGAACGGAGGAACGTCAATAATGAACAGGATTTTGATTATAGATGATGATAAGGAGCTTTGTGCACTGATCAGGCAGAGTGTTTTACAGGAAAGCATAGAAGCCGACTGCTGTTATTCCGGAAAATCCGGTCTGCTGCAGCTGAAGGAAAAGGAATACCAGCTTGTCATATTGGATGTCATGCTGCCTGGTTTTGACGGCTTTGAAACTCTGGAGCAGATCAGAAAAGAAAGCAGCCTGCCAATTCTGATGTTTACATCAAAAAACGACAGTGCTTCAAAAGTGCGTGGTTTACGGGCAGGGGCTGATGACTATCTGACAAAACCTTTTGACATGGACGAGCTGATTGCCCGTATTCTGTCATTGATTAGACGCTATACCCGCTTTAACCCAACAGACGGACAGTTACAGACATTTGATTTTGACGGGCTGGTTATTGACTTTAATAACCGTTCTATCCATGCGGTAAATGGTGATTTTGAACTGCCGCCGAAAGAATTTGATTTACTATTGCTTCTTGCAAAAAATCAGGGAAAGATATTAACAAAGCAGCAAATTTATGAAAATGTATGGGGAGAAGATTATGTCTATGATGACAGCAATATTATGGCAATTATCAGCCGTCTGCGGAAAAAGATAGAAGAGAATCCGGGCAATCCACGGTATATACAGACAGTGAAAGGGATTGGCTATCGTTTCAATAGGGAGGTGTGAATATTGTATACGGAAGCAGTTACAATGATTGCACTGGGTGTTGCGTTTGCTTCGGTTTGCGGGGCTTCTTTTATAGTCCGGCGTGTGAAAAAGCAGCTATTAGAAATGTCTGACGTTTTGGAAGATGTAAAAAATGGAAATGGGAACAGGCGTATCTTATCGGAAACACATGAACTTGTGGCTCCACTTGCTTATGCAATCAACGATATTATCCTGTCTTACGAGAACGGGCTTTCTGCCTATCGTCAAACAGAAGAAACCAACAGGCAGCTTATGACGAGCCTTTCCCATGATGTAAGGACACCGCTTACCACACTGATTGGATATTTGGACGCTGCACATAAAGGGATTGTTGATGGGAAAGAACGTGACGATTATATAGAAACAGCCCGCAGGAAAGCCCACGATTTAAAAGAATATATAGACGTGCTTTTTGACTGGTTCAAGCTGGGTTCAAATGAATTTTCGATGAATATATCTATTGTTGATTTAACGGAACTGACACGGAACATACTGATTGACTGGATACCCATATTTGAAGATACGCAGATAGATTTCACAGTGAACATTCCAGAGCAGCCGTTTCGAGTGCAGATTGATCCAGGCGGATATATGCGGATATTAAACAATCTGATACAAAATGTGATTTCCCATAGCCAGGCGGATAAAATAGAAATATCTTTATCAGGGCAGGGAGGGAATATAAAAATTCTTTTGTTTGATAATGGAGTAGGGATTGATAAGAAGGATTTGAAACATATTTTTGAGCGGCTTTATAAATGTGATAAAGGGCGGTCTGAAAAAGGCAGCGGACTTGGTCTGTCTATCGTACATCAGCTTGTAGTCAAATTGAATGGAACAATAACAGTGGAAAGCACACCGGGAGAGGGAACCGTTTTTATCCTGCTTTTCCCACTGGCAGAATGAATCAGCACTGTTTCATGGTGGCAATAGAATCTCCGTCCTGCGGGGATTTTATTTTTTCAGAGATTTGCTTCTTTAAATACAAGGTTAATGCAAGGTTCGTGCAAGGTTAATACAAGGTTGGCATGATAGAATAGCAGACATGAAAAACTTTTATTCCATAAAAGGGAGGTTCCGTAATGAGCAAATATGTAATTGAAACAAAAAATCTTACAAAACAATATGGAACACAGAAAAGTGTTGCTAATCTGAATATCCATGTTCGGAAAGGGCGTATCTATGGTCTGCTTGGCAGAAATGGAGCCGGAAAAACGACGACAATGAAAATGCTGCTTGGACTTACACAACCGACTTCCGGGGAAGTGTCGATTTGGGGAAAGCCTTTGGCGGCAAATGAAAAGAAGCTGCTGCCCCGTATTGGCAGCCTGATTGAATCCCCCGGATTTTATCCTAATCTTACCGCTACGGAAAACCTGCGCATTTTTGCTGCCCTGCGGGGTGTGCCGAACCGAGGCGCAATTAAAAACGCACTTGATTTGGTTGGCCTGCCTTACAAAGATAAGAAGCTGTTTTCCCAATATTCACTTGGCATGAAACAGCGGCTGGCGATTGCCCTTGCCATTATGCATGATCCGGAACTTTTGATTCTGGACGAACCTATTAACGGTCTTGACCCGATTGGAATCGCAGAAGTCCGTTCCTTTATCCGTGGCCTCTGCAATGAGCGTGGAAAAACAATTTTGATTTCCAGCCATATCCTTTCTGAAATTGCATTATTGGCTGATGATATAGGCATTATTGACCACGGCGCATTGCTGGAAGAAGAAAGTCTTGCGCAGCTGGAAGCAAAGAGCAGCAAACATATCCGATTTGTTGTTTCTGATACGGCACAGGCGGCAAGAATTTTAGAGCGTATCTTCTATGAAAGCCAGTTTACCATACAGGATGACCATAATATACAGGTGCATAATCTTGATTTACCAATAGGAAAAATTGTTACTGCTTTTGTAGAAAATGGCTTGGAAGTATCGGAAGCCCATACTTGTGAAGAAAGCCTTGAAGATTACTTCAAACGTGTAACAGGGGGTGAAGGGATTGCTTAAACTTGTTATTTGTGAGTTTTCGAAATTGAAGCGAAAAAAATTTATATGGATGGTTATTCTTTCGGCATTTTTATTTCCCGTGCCGCTGACAGCATTGATGACTATGCCCCAGGCAGTAGGACAATATGACAGCAAAATAGATATTTTTAATGATTATTTTCAGTTTGTTATGGGATATGGGATAGAACTTCTTTTGCCATGTGTGATCGGGGTGATGGCGGCCATGCTCTTTTTTATGGAACGGGATAATGATACATTTAAAAACCTGCGTACAATCCCTGTCACAAGCACACAGATGATTTTGGCAAAAATAATTGTCTTGTTCTTTTTTGGAAGTATTTTTAGTCTGACATCGGCATTTATATCAATCCTGTGCGGCGGGATGATTGCAGAAGTAAACAGCATTGTTTACAGATTATTTTTTGCGCTGGAAATGGGGATTTTTATTACCGCCGGGACGCTGCCGTTAGTCGTTCTCGTAGTGTTCTTTAGCAAGAACTATGTATTTTCTGTTTTATTATGTGTTTTTTACAGTGTCCTAAGTTTGACAGCCGAATCATCTTTTGGCGCACTGCCCAAAGTGATGTGCTGGCTGATGCCTATTCCGCTTACAACCCTATGGAGCGCAGGAAATTTAACCGCACATGGCGCTATGGACGGCGTGGGAATGCTGGAATATTTAATTCCGACTACATTTCAGACAATCATTATTTTAGCCGTTATCGCTTTGCTTTCAGTAATGGTGATTGATTATATGTATAAAAAGAGAGGAGATGAATGATATGTTTCGCATGGTTAAGACCGAAATATGGAAATTAAAGCGGTATCATATGATATGGGCAGGTGTTTTTCTGATGCTGCTTTCCGTCCTGTTGACGCTTTTTTCCACAACCGCATTGGACGGAACAGTCTGGACATTTTCTTTCTTTACGGAACAGGTGATCAAAAACAATGTTACCATGATTTTTCCCATGTGTATTGTTTTGATTGCCGGATATATTATAGAAAGGGAAGCAAAAGATGATACGCTGAAAAGCATTTTGACGATACCCGTTTCATATAGCAGTTTGTTGTGGGGGAAGCTGCTTGTATGTGCATTGCTTTCTTTGCTTTTTGGACTGGTAAGTGCGGCATTTACGGTAATCGCTGATTTGATGATGGGATTTCCGGGAATTTCTGTAACATCAATATTGCAGACATTTATTCAGATTATTTTTAACTGCCTGTTTTTGTATATTGGTGTCATGCCTGTTATTGCATTCGCCGCCCGTATACCAAACGGACATATGATCGGAACAATTATTGCTTTTGTTTATGGTTATGGCGGTATGTTTGCCTCTGGAAATGCTGCGTTAGCCAATATTTATCCAGTTACTGCAAGTTTGGGTTTAATCAGTTACCGAAGTTATGATTCTGCTGTACATTGGAATGTATCAACTTGTTTGTTTAGTATGATTGCGGCATTGATGATTTCTGCTGTTTTTGTATTTACTGCAAAAGGAAATGTACCAGTTAAAAAAGCAAAAAAGGGTAAAAAGGCAATAGCCAAAAAAGGTTGGTAAGCGGAGGGTATAGAATTGATAATAGTAAAGTGGAGCAGGTTGAATCGAAAGGCGGCGTAATTAACTTTAGCGGAAGTATGGATTACTCATAACTTTATTTTCTTACAATGAGAATGGAAAGAGGTACAATATGATGAACTTCCCGCTGCAGTCAGATTTTCTACTTAAATACTGGCATTGTATTGTATAATAGTAATGATCTCATTTTAACCGAACGAAATCAGAACAGAAATATTTTCAATCTTTATTTGGGGAAGCCCAAACAAGATAATATCGGTATGGCATTTAACAATGATTCATATAAAAAGCAGAAAGGAGCCAAACACCATGAAGATAGCAGACATGCATTGCGATACGATTTCCGGCCTATACCAAAAGAGGAAGGCGGGGAGCAGAGAGGGACTGGCGGAGAATGGAGGGCATGTGGATCTGCGGAAGCTGGAAGCCGGAGATTCCCTGGTGCAGAATTTTGCCCTGTACGTCGATTTGGGAAAGACGGAGAATCCATGGGAGGATGTGCTGGGAATGGCGGATCTTTACTATGAGGAATTGGAAGCCAATCGAGGCAGGATAGCGCCTGTTTCCTGTTACGGAGATATCGAAAAGAACCGTAAGGAGGGAAAAATATCGGCTTTGCTGACGGTGGAAGAAGGGGGCGTCTGCGAAGGGAAGGTGGAACGCCTGGAGCATTTGTACCGGCTGGGGGTGCGGATGATGACGCTGACATGGAACTATCCGAATGAAATAGGTTATCCGGCTCTGGACATTCGGAAGATGGCGGAAGAAAGAGTTCATAGCGCCGGAAAAGGGCAGGGCGAACCGTCGGCCGGTATGGTGCCTTTTCACAGAAGGGCGGATATGGAACGGGGACTGACGGAAAAAGGAAGGGAATTCGTGGCGGAGATGGAGCGGCTTGGGATGGTGATCGATGTTTCCCATCTGTCGGACGCCGGATTTTATGATGTGCTGCGCATGACGAACAAACCTTTTGTAGCAAGCCATTCCAATGCGAGGGCCATTGATCCCTGGGTACGGAATATGACTGACGACATGATAAGGAAATTGAGCGAAAGAGGGGGCGTGATAGGGATTAATTTCTGCCCTGATTTTTTGGAGGAAGTACCGGAAGGAGAAGAAAATCCGGGAAGCCTGGAAGCCATTATAAGGCATGTCCGGCATATGATCCATGTGGGGGGCATTGATTGTATCGGCCTTGGAAGCGATTTTGACGGAATCGAAGGACACAGGGAATTGCCGGATTTTTCTTATATGCCAAGGCTGGCCGATGCATTGAAAAAGAGCGGGCTGAGAGAGGGAGAGATAGAAAAGATATGCAGCGGAAATGTGCTGCGCATTTATAGAGAACTATTGCACTGAGAATCATTTTCATGTGGTGGTTCGCTCCTTCTTTGCGTTTCCCAAGAAAAGACAAATATTCACATACTTATCCATACCATCCACGGGCTTGCGGAAGCTATAATAATAGAAAAAGAAAATTTTTGCCGGACAGTATGGAGGGATGAGGATGAAATACGGTTATTTTGATAATGGAAAGAGGGAATATGTGATCGACAGGGTGGATCTGCCCGTGTCCTGGACGAATTATCTGGGTGTGGAGGATGTGTGTGTGGTAGTAAACCACACGGCCGGGGGATATATGTTTTATAAGACGCCGGAATACCATAGGATCACCAGGTTCCGGGGAAACAGCGTCCCGATGGACAGACCGGGCCACTATGTGTATCTCAGGGATAATGAAGACGGGGATTATTGGAGCATTTCCTGGCAGCCGGTAGGAAAGCCTTTGGAGGAAGCAGAGTATATCTGCCGCCATGGGCTTTCTTATTCTGTCTATGAGTGTAATTATAATAAAATACGGGCGAAACAGACTTTATCAGTGCCATTGGGCGATAAGGCGGAACTTTGGGATGTAGTGGTGAAAAATGAGGATACGAAGCCCAGGGATTTGAGCCTGTTTACTTATTGTGAATTTTCCTTTCACCATATTGCCATCGATAACCAGAATTTTCAGATGAGCCTTTATTGTTCCGGTTCTTCTTATGAGGACGGGGTGATCGAGTATGATTTGTTTTATGAGGAGTTCGGCTGCCAGTATTTTACTTCCACTGCGGAACCGGACGGGTTTGACTGTCTGCGGGATAAGTTTATCGGCAGTTACCGGTCGGAGGATCGTCCGGCGGCCGTGGAACTGGGGCAATGCGGCGGTTCTCATGAACTTGGGGGCAATCATTGCGGCTCCTTGCAGAAGAATATCCGGCTGGAACCGGGGGAGGAGATAAGAATTCTGTTTATCCTCGGGGAAGGGAACCGGGAAGAGGGAAGGAAGGCGAGGCAGAGATACGGCAGCTGGGAAGCGGTGGATCGGGTATATGAGGATTTGAGAAAGTTTTGGGATAAAAAACTGCAAAACTTACAAATAAGGACGCCGAACGAAGGGATGAATACGCTGATTAACATATGGACTCTTTACCAGTCGGAAATTAATGTTATGTTTTCAAGGTTTGCCTCCTTTATCGAGGTGGGCGGAAGGGTCGGCCTGGGCTATCGGGACACGGCGCAGGATGCCATGACGATTCCCCATTCCAATCCGGAAAAATGCAGGAAGCGCATTATAGAATTGCTGCGGGGACTCGTTTCCGACGGATATGGGCTGCATCTGTTCCAGCCGGAATGGTTTGCCCCGGAACAGGGGGAAAAGCCTTTCCGGTCGCCCACCGTCGTACCGGAACCGGATAGGGAAAGTATCGTACACGGGCTGAAGGACGCCTGTTCGGACGATGCATTATGGCTGGTTTCTTCCATTGTGGAATATATCAAGGAGACAGGGGAAAAGGAATTTGTGGATGAAACGGTGACTTATGCGGACGGAGGAGAAGGAACGGTTTATGAGCATATGATGCGGATTCTGGATTTTTCTGCGGAGCAGGTAGGAGAAACGGGAATCTGCAAAGGACTGCGGGCGGATTGGAACGACTGCCTGAACCTGGGCGGCGGGGAAAGCGCCATGGTTTCTTTCCTGCATTACTGGGCGTTGGAAAACTTTATAGAATTGGCGGAATATTTGGGCAGGAAAAGAGATGCGGAGAAATACAGGGAGATCGCCAGCCGGGTGAAAGATGTCTGCAATGAGGAATTGTGGGACGGAAGATGGTTTATCCGCGGGATTACGGGGAACGGGAAGAAAATCGGGACAAAAGAGGACAGGGAGGGGAGAGTCCATTTGGAATCCAATGCCTGGGCCGTTCTTTCCGGCGCGGCGGATGAAGAAAAGGGCCGTCTTGCCATGGACAGCGTGGACGAATATCTTTATACGCCATGGGGGATTATGCTGAATGCCCCCTCCTATACCGTGCCGGACGACGACATCGGTTTTGTGACGAGGGTTTATCCGGGAGTAAAGGAAAACGGAGCGGTATTTTCCCATCCCAATCCCTGGGCATGGGCGGCGGAATGCAAATTGGGCAGGGGAGACCGCGCAATGAAATTTTATAATGCCTTGTGTCCTTACTGGCAGAATGATAAAATAGAAATAAGAGAAGCGGAACCCTACTCATACTGTCAGTTCATTATGGGAAAGGATCATTCGGCCCATGGAAGGGCGAGGCATCCTTTTATGACCGGAAGCGGCGGATGGGCTTATTTTTCCGCAACGAGATATATCCTCGGTATGCGTCCGGGGTTTGAAACGCTGGAAATAGACCCTTGCGTACCTGCGGACTGGAGCGGGTTTTCTATGGTCAGGAGGTGGAGGGGCGTCACTTATGAAATAGAAGTGTCCAACCCCGACGGCGTAATGAAAGGCGTAAAGGAGCGGTATCTCGACGGAAAGAAGGTGGAACGCATTCCTCTTATGGAAAAAGGAACGGTACATCAGGTAAGAGTCGTGATGGGAAAGGAAGGAAATGCAAATGATTAAATTTGGTACGGGGGGCTGGCGCGCGATTATCGGAGACGAGTTTACAAAGGCGAATATCCAGTTATTGGCAAAAGCGTTGTGCGATAAGATGAAAGCGGAGGGAAAAGCGGATAAAGGAATTGTGATCGGCTATGACCGGAGGTTTCTGGCGAAAGAGGCTATGCAATGGGCGGGGGAAGTATTCGCCGCGGAAGGAGTGAAAGCTTATCTGATTAACAAATCGTCACCGACTCCGTTAATCATGTTTTATGTAATGAAGCATGAGTTCCCCTATGGAATGATGGTGACGGCGAGCCATAACCCTGCGGTTTATAACGGCATTAAAGTATTTACGGCAGGAGGCAGGGACGCGGATGAGGTTCAGACGAAAGATATTGAGGAGTATATCAGGAAAGCGGACGGGGAACCGATCGGAGAGATGGAATATGAAAAAGCGCTGTCCCTCGGACTGATTCAGGAAATATACCCGTTGAACGAGTATTTGGATAATATTATATCGGCAGTGAATATGGATGCGATCCGTACAAAGGGGCTGCGGGTAGTGCTGGATCCCTTATATGGGGTAAGCGAGACTTCACTGGCGACGATCCTCCATACGGCCAGATGTGAACTGACGGTCATCCATGACAGGCACGACACGCTTTTTGGCGGCAAACTGCCCGCGCCCAATGCGGTAACGCTCAGGCCCCTCCAGAATGCGGTGATCGATTACCGGGCGGATATCGGCATCGCTACGGACGGGGATGCGGACCGGATCGGCGTTATCGACGACACCGGGCGTTTTCTGCATCCCAATGATATCCTCGTGCTGCTTTATTACTATCTGGTAAAATATAAGGGATGGGAAGGTCCGGTAGTAAGAAATATTGCCACGACCCATATGCTGGACAAAGTGGCGGAGCGGTTCGGGCAGAAATGCTATGAAGTGCCGGTAGGATTTAAGCATATTTCCGCGAAGATGAACGAGGTGGATGCGACTATCGGCGGCGAGTCTTCGGGCGGCCTTACGGTACGCGGCCACATTAACGGCAAAGACGGCATTTATGCGGCGGCGCTTTTGGTGGAAATGATCGCAGTGACAGGGAAAAAACTGTCGGAGATTTATAAGGAGATCGAAGAGGAATGCGGTTCTATCTTTATGGAAGAAAGGGATTATAAATTTAACCAGGAAAAGAAAGACGCAATGCATAAACTTTTGATGGTGGAGAAGAAAATACCGGAGCTTCCCTTCGAGATCGACCGGGTTTCCTATTTGGACGGCAGCAAGGTATACTTTAAAAATGGCGGATGGGTGATCGGAAGATTTTCGGGAACGGAGCCGTTGATCCGCGTATTCTGCGAGATGCCGGAACCTGAGATGGCGAAACAGGTATGCGGTATTTATGAAGAATTTTTAGGATTGTGAAATAGGGGGTTGAGAGAATATTCCGCCCATATCTTTCAGGAAAATCCAACTGCGCCGGGCATTGCACCAGGCCCAGTAGTGCAAAAACAATCGGGCAGAGGCCCGATTGTTTTTATGGGCCAGGTTCCATGGCGCAAAAAGGATTTTCCTGAAAGATATGGGCGGAATATTCGGCAAGGCTGTCGATTTCACAAAGCCTGTCAGGGGATTAGGGATGAAAGGGGGAGGTTATGGGAGAGTGCAGGGATAGGAAGGCTCCTTTGAAGTGGGGGATGGTTACGTTGCTTGTTCTTTGCTGGCTGCTGCCGCTGGCGGTGATTGCTTATGTTATGCTTTATGTGGCGGCGGGGAAGATTAATTCGCAGACGGAGCGCACGATCGTTACTTCCGTGGATAATGCGGTCAGGATCTGCGAGATGCGGATGGATGCCGCGGTGGAGGCTTCCAGGAATGCTTCTTATCTGCCTACGATCAAGGAATGTTATGGGGAGTATATGGAGAACGGGGACAGGCTGGCTTTGCAGAAGACGGTTCATCTTTTTCTGGAGCAGCATTATTGTTATAATGACAGTTTTTTGTATACGTCTTTGTTTTTTACCGATGATCCGGAGGAGCAGTTTTTTGCCGCTTACAGGGGAAGCACCAGCAATGCGGTCTATCAGGCGAGCCGGCGGTTTGAAGATAAGGTAATGCCGAAGGTGTTGGAGATTTATCCGGAACTGGATACGGATGTGGCGGTCGTGGAGATAGAGGGCGGGGTGTATCTTGTCCGTAATTTGATGACGCCGTCGTACCATCCTTATGCCGTGCTGACTATGGAACTGAATAAAGATGTGGTGTTCGGAAGTCTGGACAGTTCCTGGGGGTATATGGGGAGCGCTGTTTATGTGGACGGTGTTTTTTTAACGGAAGACAACGGCGGCGTTTTCGCCGGAACGCCGGGGATAGGGGCGGAATTGCTGAAAGAGAACAACCGGGAATGCCGTCTGGTTAAAAGGGGAAAGGAATACTTTGCTTATGCGGTGAGGAAGCCGGAGCGGCATTATATCGGTTATATTATAGCTTTGGACAGGCAGGCGGTCATTGATGAAACTTATGCGGTAAAATATATATCCGTGATTCTTATTCTTTTTATGGTTCCTCTGGTCATTATCGTGTTTCATTTTTTCAGCAGGAAGGTGACCAGGCCGATCGGGAGCCTGGTTCGGGCATACCATATGCTGGAGGAGGGGAACTTCGGCTATCAGATAGAAAGGGATGCGAACAGTCAGGAGTTTGAATATCTGGAGGAGGCGTTTAATCAAATGTCCGCCCGGCTGCAATATCAGATCGATAAGATTTATACGGAGGAACTGGCGCTGAAGGATGCGAGGATCATGGCGCTTCAGGCGCAGATCAACCCGCATTTTCTGAACAATGCCCTGGAGATCATTAACTGGGAAGCGAGGATCAATGAAAACTATAAGGTGAGCCGGATGATCGAAAACCTGTCGGTGATGCTGGAGGCGACCATGGACAGGAGACATAGGAGGTTCGTCACGCTGGAGGAAGAAATGTCGTATGTGGAGGCTTATCTGTTTATCATATCCCAGAGGCTGGGGGAACGGCTGAAGGTGGAAAAGGATGTGGATGAAAGCCTGTTTCAGATGAAAGTGCCCCGGCTGATTATACAGCCTATTATAGAAAATGCGGTGGAACACGGCATCAACGGACAGGCGGAGGGAAGGATTGCTGTCCGCATATGCAGGGAGGAGGACAGGCTGGTAATAGAAGTACGCAATACAGGCACGGTGTCGGAAGAGGATGAGGAGAAAATAAAGGCATTGCTGTCAGACGGCTATGAACCGGGAGAACTGGGTTCGGCGAGCCTGGGCATTCGCAACGTGAACAGGAGAATACGCATTATTTATGGCGAAGGCTTTGGACTCACGATAAAGAACGACGGGAACGGAGAAACGATGAGCAGGATTGTAGTCGGGGCGGAGGAAATGAAAAAGCAGACGGCAACTAACCAATAAAAGACAAGAAATAACAAGTCTGACAATTCCCTGTTTTCATCTTATTTTATATGATAAATACAAGATACGAAACGGAAATTTTTAAACAGGGAGGTATGAGATATGAAAAAAATGTTAGCTATGTTATTGACAGGAGCAATGGTATTTTCATTGGCAGCCTGCGGAAACAGTTCACCAGGGAATGCGCCGGCGCAAAGCAGCAGTTCATCGGGAGAGAGTGCAGCGGCTGAAAGCGAGCCGGCGGGAAGCCCGGTTACGTTAAACGTGACAACGACTTATGCGGGAGAAGATACAAACGCGGGCAATTACCAGGACGCGATCGCCGCATGGCAGGAAGAAACGGGAAATAAAATCAATGATGCGTCGGCATCATCGGCGGAGACTTTTAAGGCAAGAGTTATTTCCGATTTTGAAATGGGTTCGGAGCCGGATGTGCTTTTCTACTTTAACGGCGTGGACTCCAATCCTTTCGTAGAGGCAGGAAAGGTAGTTTCCATTGAAGAAATACGCGAAGTATATCCTGACTATGCGTCGAACATGAAGGACGGCATGATGGGGGCTTCCCCGGCGGACGGGAAAAACTATTCCGTTCCTGTGAATGGCTACTGGGAAGGCTTGTTCGTGAATAAAGCGGTCTGCGAAGCGGCGGGCGTGGACATTCCGACAGCGGATACCACATGGGATGAATTCATGGAGATCTGCCAGAAAGTGAAAGATGCGGGATATACGCCGATCGCGGCTTCCTTTGCAGAAATTCCTCATTATTGGTTTGAATTCTGTATTTATAATTATCTGACTCCGGCGACGCATAACGTCCTGCCCGGTTCTGTGGATGACGATCACGGAAAAGCATGGGTGAACGGCATCAGCGACATGAAAGTATTGTATGAAAAGGGATTTTTGCCGGAAAATACATTGTCCGCGACAGACGGCGAGACTTTCCAGCTCTTTATTGACGGCAAGGCAGCGTTTTTGATCGACGGCTCCTGGAAGGTAGGCGGCATAGAGAGTTCGACAGACGATATCGATAACTTTACAGTAACCTATGTACCGGGTAAAAATGACCGCAAATCGACGGATATTATCGGCGGCCTTTCCTCCGGCTGGTATATTACGAGGAAAGCATGGGATGACCCGGAAAAACAGAAAGCATGCGTGGAATTTATTTCTTATATGACATCGGATGACATGGTATCCAAGTTTGCCAGCGTATCGGCGACAGCTCTGAAAAACGGGGTTCAGGTGGATGAATCTCAGCTGACTTCCCTGGCAGTGGCAGGGCTGGATATGGTCGAAGGCGCAACCGGCATGGCGGGCGCGGTACAGGACCAGGTAACACAGGAAGCAAGAGTTCCGGTATTCAACGGAATGCCTGACATTGTAACGGGCAAGGCGGATATTGCCACAGCAGTAACGGAGTTACTGGCATTGGTGGCGGCCGGCCAATAATACGAAAAGCCGGACAGACGCCGGGGCGGAGAAGGAGTACCCTCCGCCCCGGTTTTACATAAGGACGGACCGCAGGGCGCGACGTCCGCTGCTTAGGAAGGAGGCGCGAATACCGTTATGAGTTCCAATATTTATAAGAATAAAAAACCCGTTATTTTCTTTTTGATCCCGGCCTTTGCTTTTCTGGCTGTTTTCCTGTACTATCCTTTTTTCCAGAATATATTGAACAGCTTCCGGGTCATTAATAATCTGGGTTCTTCCGCAAAAGGATGGAACGACCCATGGTTTACGAATTATGTAGAACTTTTTAAAGACGCCAATATAAGGACGGCGCTGGTCAATACGCTGAAAATGATAGCGGCGACGATTGTGGGCCAGCTCGGCATAGCGATCGTGCTTGCACTTATGGTGGATAATATTAAAAAGGGGCAGAAGTTTTTCCGCACGGTTTATTTTTTCCCTATTGTCATAGCAGCTACCGCGCTGGGGCTTTTGTTCAATATTGTTTTTCTGTATGACAAGGGAATGCTGAACCAGCTCCGGGAAATGTTCGGAGCCGTAAAGCTGGTGGATTTTAAAGACGACGCCCATGCCATGCTGACGATGATGATTCCCGTGACATGGCAGTATGTAGGATTCTATTTTATTATCCTTATTACAGGATTGAACAATATTTCCGACGATCTGTATGAAGCGGCAACGATTGACGGGGCTTCGAAATGGCAGAGGGTACGTTATATTTCACTTCCCCTCTTGCATAATGTAATCTGCACTTGCGGAGTGCTGGCGGTAACAGGGGCGTTAAAGGTTTTCGACCTGCCGTGGATCATGTTCCCGAAGGGAATGCCCAGCAACGGCACATGGCTGACGGGCACTTACATGTATTACCATGCTTTTGAGTCGCATAATGTGGATTATAGTTCGGCGATATCCGTACTAATCGTTATTCTCGGCGTGATTACGGCAAAAATCGTAAACGCCGTCTTTAAAGAAAAAGATTATTAGGGGGGAAGGGATATGGCAGGAATCAATAATAAAAGAAATCGAAGACATAATAAAAATTCACTGGGAACTGCGGGGATCTATGCCGTATTGACGGCATGGGCCCTGACAACTATATATCCCCTGTTTTGGATATTGATGAATTCCTTCAAAGATAAAAAGGTGATCCGTTCGGACTCTTTCTCCCTTCCATTCGGAGAATTGTTTACCCTGGACAATTACAGGACGGCTTTTGACAGGGTAAATATTCTGGGGGCGTACCGGAACAGCCTTGTGATCTCCTTAAGCGTGGCGGCGGCGGTCATTCTTTTGTCCGGCCTTGCATCTTACGCGCTGGTAAGGTATGATTTTAAAATGAAAGGGCTGTTAAACAGCATGGTAGTGGCGGGGATGATGTTTCCGGCGTTTGCGACCATTATTCCGGTAATCCGCATGATGAACATAATCGGGCTGGCCAATACCAACCAAATACCCAAATCCCTGCTGGCGGTTATACTGCCGCAGATCGCCGGAAATCTGTCCTTTGCCATAGTAGTGCTGCGGGGCTATATTGCAGGGCTTCCGGTAGAACTGGAAGAGGCGGCTTATATGGAAGGATGCAATATTTTCCAGCTTTTCTTTAAAGTGGTAATGCCTCTTTGCAAACCTTCTTTTGCCACGATTGGTATTTTTTCGTTCTTATGGAGCTATAACGATCTGTTTACGCAGTCGTTTTTCCTGAAGACGAAGCCGGAATATTCGGTAACGGTTCTTCTTAGTCTTCTGACTTCCCAGGAAGGAACGAATTACGGACTGATGGCGTCCAGCGTATCGCTGATCGTATTTCCGCTGTTGATCGTGTATCTGTTTTTACAAAAATACATCGTGAAAGGATTGACGGCAGGAGCGGTGAAAGGATAACAGTGGAGTTATGTATAAAGTTGTGATTATTGACGATGAGCCGATTATTGTAAAAGGGCTTGAAAAAACGGTAAAGTGGAAAGAGTTCGGCTGTATCGTGGCGGGGACGGCTTATAATGGCGTGGAAGGCATGGAGCTGATACGGAGGGAAAAGCCGGATATGCTCATTTCAGATATATGTATGCCAAAGATGGACGGACTTGCCATGATCGCTGCGTTAAAATCCGAATTTCCCGATATGGAAATTACGATCTTGACCGGATACCGGGATTTCGATTATGCCCAGCAGTCGATCCGGCTGGGGGTATGCCGTTTTCTGTTGAAGCCCTCCAAGATGGATGAGCTGAACGAGGCCATCCGGGCGATGCTGGAAAGGCTGGAGGAAAAAGCGCCCCTGCGGGAAGAGGATTTTTCGGAGGAGAGGGCGGAAAGCGGGGAGCAGGAAGAAAAAGAAGAACTGGAAAGCGCGGCGAGCAGCTTTATCGTAAAAAATGCGCTTGCATTTATAGGGGCAAACTATGCGGAGCGGCTGAAGCTGGCCGATGTGGCGGATAACGTATATGTAAGCCAATGGCACTTGAGCAAGCTGCTGAATAAGTATACGGGGCAGAATTTTTCGGAAATATTGAACCATGTCCGCATGGAAAAAGCGAAGGAGCTTTTGGGCAATCCCTCTCTGCGAATCGGTGATATTGCTGAAATGGTGGGATTTTTGGATATGGCGCATTTTTCCAGGGTATTTAAAAAACAGGCAGGAATATCCGCCAATGAATATAGAAATACGGTCAGTATACCTCAAAAAAAGAGAGAGAAAGAAGAAATTTGAAATAAAGTATTGACATCCGGCGCAAATTAGTGAAAACTATAAGTAATAAAATGAATATAAGAAAATGAGGTTAGACTGATGGCGGTTGGAAAAAAGAAAGCGGTACTTATGAAAGCGGTTTCGGAGCTAAAAGCGGAAGACTATTCCAAGATGCCGGAACTGGAGGGAATTTATAAGAGGTTAGCAAGCGGCAGAAAGCAGTTTGCAGAGGTACTGGATAAGAATATCAAGGCGGTGATGCAGATCAGTTCCCTGGATCTGACGATGCAGCACCACACGGATCAGATCATGGAGATTGCCCGCAGCGTGGCGGCGGCTACGGAGTCCATTTTCGGGGCGCTGGAAAATTCGGCGGTTTCGGATGGAAGGGTCAATAGCCAGGAAGAGCTGACCAATACGATTATCCATGTTTCCGAAGAAATGAATGAAGTGAATAAGAAAATCGAGGTCGGCCAGGAGGAACTCACATCGATCAAGGAGTTGTCCGGGCAGACGATTGAAATATCCAGGAAAATGCAGAAAGATATGAACGCTCTGTTCGATGTGATCGCCAGAATGAATGAGGTCATTGCAGGAATTGACGCTATTTCGATGCAGACGAATCTGTTGGCTTTGAACGCTTCCATTGAGGCGGCGCGGGCCGGAGAGGCTGGGAAAGGTTTCGCGGTGGTAGCGGATGAGATCCGCGGGCTTGCGGAGCAGACGCAGAAATTAACGGGCGATATGGGCAATTTTGTGGAAGGTATCAGGGCAGCCTCCCAGAAGAGCATGAAGAGTGCGGATGATACGATAGAGGCTCTTGGGACGATGACCGGAAGAATCGGACACGTCTGGGAAATTAACAGCGAAAATCAGAGCCATGTATCCCAGGTGGACGACTCTATCAGTTCGCTGGCAGCTTTGAGCGAGGAGATCAGCAGTTCCATGGCTGAGATGGAGAACCAGATCAGAAACAATACGGTTGTGATGCAGGACGTAAGCGTTGCTTTGCAGAAAGCGGTGGAACCGGTAGCAGATATAGAGAAGACGCTGGACGGGGCGGTAAGGCAGATGGGAAATATGGCGGAAGATGCTTTCTATCATCTGGAGCGCCAGGAATTTGCCCAGTACATGAATAATGCGATCAATGCGCACAGAACGTGGCTTAATAATTTGAGGAAGATGGTGAGTTCGAAGGAGATTGCGCCGTTGCAGCTGGATTCTTCGAAGTGCGGATTCGGCCATTTCTATTATGCGATGAAACCGGATATACCGGGAGTCGAAGCGGTATGGGAAGGGCTGGGGCCGAAGCACCAGCGGTTCCATCAGTTCGGCGGAGAAGTTATTAAGGCGATTCAGGGCGGCGATTATATGAAAGCGGAGAATATCTACCGGAATGCGGAAACTTATTCCAAAGAATTGATCAGGGATATGGAAACGATTATACAGCTTTCCATGGCATAGATAAAAGACTGGCGGGCAGCGGATATGCTGCCCGTTTTTGAATGCACAGAGGCGGCCAAATGAAATATGTCAGCAAGCCGACGGATGTCCGGCGCGCGAGCAGAGGAGGATGAATTTCCCCTGTTCGATTTCGTCGGCTCATGCCGGCAGAAATGAGGTATAAAGGATGTACGAATTGATTCAGGCAGGGGAAAGGACATACTATATCGACTGTCCTTCAAAGATTGGAATATATAGGATAGATGATGAGAAGGTTTGTCTGATTGACAGCGGAAATGATAAGGATGCGGGGAAAAAGGTGTTAAAGATACTGTCGGCGAACGGGTGGCGGCCGGAAATGATATTGAACACCCATTCCCATGCGGATCATGTGGGCGGAAACAGAGTGATACAGGAACGGACAGGATGCAAGGCATATTGTGCAGGGCTGGATCGGGTTTTTGTAGAGAATACGGTTCTGGAGTCCGTTTTTTTATTTGGGGGAAATCCGTATAAAGAGTTGAGGAATAAGTTTCTGCTGGCACAGGAGAGCAGGGCGGAAGAGCTGACAGAGGAAGTTTTGCCGGAAGGAATGCGTATGGTGCGTATTGACGGACATTCTTTTTCCATGACGGCTTTTGGGACGGAAGACGGCGTCTGGTTCATTGCGGACGGGATCAGCGGAGAGAAGATCATAGAAAAATACCACATTTCATTCCTATATGATGTGGAGGCATATTTAAAGAGCCTGGACAGGCTGAAAGCTTTGGAGGGAAGGCTGTTTATACCTTCTCATGGGGAAGTATATACGGATATGGATGCTATTGTGGAACGGAACAGAAGTCAAGTGTTCGAGATCGCTGATATACTGAAGGATATTTGTAAAGAAGAGACCGGAACGGAGGAAGTTATTCAGAAGGTATTTGACAGATATGGGATGGCCATGGATGCGAACCAGTACGTATTGATAGGCTCCACGCTGCGATCTTATCTCTCGTGGATGAAAGGGCGCGGAGAAATAGAAACAGGATTCTGGGGGAACCGGCTTTGGTGGCGCACCGTTCGGGAGAACCGCATAGGATATGGAGCGATAGACCGGGATGAGGGCGGACTGCTAAAGGAGATCGAATGCTTTGCCCTGGATATGGACGGGACGATCTACCTTGACGAACGATGGATCGAGGGAGCCAGGGAATTTTTGGAAGAGATCGAAAATAAGGGGAAGCGGTATGTATTTTTAACGAACAATTCATCGAAAAGCCCGGAAGTCTATGTGGAGAAGTTAAAACGCATGGGGCTGGAGGTCGGTGCGGATAAGATCATTACTTCGGGACAGGCGGCGATTTCTTATTTGAAGAAGCATTATGCGGGAAAAAGAGTATTTTTGTTGGGAAACGAGTTGCTGCAAAGAGAGTTCAGGGAAGAAGGGATTGTTCTCGATACGGAGGCTGCGGAAGTAGTGGTGACGGCTTTCGACACTACGCTGGATTATGGAAAGATGTGCAAGGTATGCGATCTGGTGAGAGCCGGTCTGCCTTATATCGCCACACATCCCGACTACAACTGCCCTACGGCGGACGGTTTTATTCCAGATGCGGGAGCGATCCACGCGTTTATATATGCTTCGGCGGGAAGATATCCGGATCGGGTGATCGGGAAACCGAACGGCGATATTGTGGATTATCTGATCGGGAGAACCGGGACGGAGAGGGAGAAAACCGCTATGGTAGGCGACCGGCTTTACACGGATATTGCGGCGGGAAAGAAGCACGGGCTGAAAAGCGTGCTTGTGCTGAGCGGGGAATCTTCCGCTGGCGATGTGGAAAAATCGGAGGTGAAGCCGGATCTGATTTTTCAGTCGGTGCGGGAAATGATTCCTTATCTGTAAAAGGGAATGACAGCAATGAAGCACAGCAGCATAGCAGCAACCCAGCAGCATAGCAGCAACCCAGCAGCATAGCAGCAACCCAGCAGCATAGCTGCTGGATGGGAAAAGGGAGGGTGTCATGGGGCTTAGGTTTTACTTCGGGGCTTCGGGGGCCGGAAAAAGCACGGGATTACAGAAAGAAATTATAAAGCGTTCCATGGAGGAACCCAGCACTCATTTTTTTGTCATAGTGCCGGATCAGTTTACGATGCAGACGGAGATGGATCTGGTAAGGGAACATCCGAGGAACGGGCTGATGAATATCGAGGTACTCAGTTTCGGCAGACTTTCCTACAGAATCCTGGAAGAAGTGGGAGGAGATGACCGCGCGGTATTGGATGATACGGGGAAAAGCCTGGTGCTGCGGAAAGTGGCGGAAGATATCGGGGAAGACATGCCCGTGATCGGAGGCAATCTGAATAAGATTGGTTATATTCATGAGGTAAAATCAGCGATTTCGGAATTTATGCAGTACGGTATCGGTGTGAAGGAATTGGAGGAACTGACCGAATATGCGAAGAAACGGGGAGCCCTTTATTATAAGCTAAAGGATCTCGGTACGCTTTACAAAAGCTTTTTGCAGTTTATCCGGGAAAAATATATCACTACGGAAGAAACTCTGGATCTGCTCTGCCGGATGCTTCCTGCGTCCGAACTCATGAAAAACAGCGTGGTGGCTCTGGATGGGTTCACCGGTTTTACGCCGGTACAGAATCGGTTGATACAGCGTATGATGGGATTGGCGAGGGAGGTCATCGTAACGGCGGCAATGGACGGGGAGGAAAAAAATCCCTATAAAACGGACGGCGAACAGCAGCTTTTTTATTTAAGCAAAAAAACGGCGGCGGATCTGATCAGGCTTTGCCAGGAGGAAGGGGTTCCAAGAGGCAAGGATGTATTCCTGCGCGGGGAACCGCCCCGGTTTCTGGAAAACCGGGAAATGGGGCATCTGGAAAAATATTTATTCCGTTATCCGTCCATGCCCTATCAAAAGGAAAATGAATCCATACACCTTCTGGAAGCTTCCTCCCCCGGAGAGGAGATACGCCAGGTCTGTCTGAAAATGCGGGAATTGATAAGGAAAGAGGGATATTGTTACAGAGATTTTGCCATTGTCACGGGGAATTTGGAGACTTACGCTTCCCATGTGGAAGGGATGGCAGAAAAGTTCAATATTCCCGTGTATATGGATTATACCAGGGGGATCCTTTTAAATCCCTTTATCGAATATATAAGAAGCGCCCTGAAAATGGTGATGGATCATTTTTCTTATTCTTCCGTATTTCATTATTTGCGCAGCGGGCTGACCGGGTTTGACAGGGAGGATACGGACAGGCTGGAAAACTACGTGATTGCTTGTGGAATCGGCGGAAAGAAGAAATGGTCTTCGCTTTTTACGGCCATGCCGGAGGGGACGGGAGAAGAGGAATTGGCGGTTTTTAACGGAATGCGCCTGGCCATGATGGAACAGTTCGCCCCATTGATGGATAAAAAAGCGGGAACTGCCGGGGAGAAGATAAAGGCTTTGTACCACTTTATTACGGAAAACCATGTGCAGGAAAAGTTGGCGGCCTATGAAAAAATGTTTCAGCGCAGGGGAGATATGACGAGGGCCAGGGAGTATGGCCAGATTTATCGGTTAGTGATGGATCTCCTGGATCAGATCGACGCCTTGCTGGGCGCGGAAAAAATGAGCATGAAGGAATTCGCTGATATTCTGGATGCGGGTTTCGGAGAGATCCAGGTGGGAACGATTCCCCAGAATGTGGATAGGGTGGTAGTGGGAGATATCGAGAGAACAAGGCTGGACAAGATCAAAGTTCTGTTTTTTGCGGGCGTCAATGACGGGAATATTCCGAAAAATACGGGAGGCGGAGGGATTATTTCCGATATTGACAGGGAATTCCTAAGAGAGTCACCGTATGAGCTTGCCCCCACCCCGAGGCAGCAGATGTATATTCAAAGGCTCTATCTGTATATGAATATGACCAAGCCTTCGGAACAGCTTTATCTTTCCTGGTGCAAGGTAAACAATGAGGGGAAGAGCGTTCGGCCCGCTTATCTGGTGGATACCTTGAAGAAACTTTTCCCGGGGCTTTTGGCGATAAGGCCGGAGCGGAGAGGCTTTGAGGAACAGATCGAGTCCAAAAAGGCCGGGATGGATCATTTGACGGATATGCTGCGGGCCTATGCGGCAGGGCTTTTGGAAAAAGAAGAGGAAAAGAAGTTTTTTACGCTTTATCATATTTACCGTCAGGACGGGGAATATGCGGCCGAAGTGGAACGTCTGGTAAGAGCCGCCTTTATCCGTTATGAGAATCGTTCTCTCGGCAGGGAGCTTGCGCGGCTTCTGTACGGGCGGATGCTGCTTGGCAGTGTAAGTCGTCTGGAAAAATATGCTTCCTGCGCCTACGCCCATTTCCTGCAATATGGACTTTCCTTGAAAGAAAGGGAAGAATATGGGTTTGAGGCGGTGGATATGGGAAATATATTTCACGGGGTATTGGAAAAGTTTGCGGGGAAATTGCGGGAAGAGGGCCGCAGCTGGTTTGATTTTGACGGGGAGACGGCGGATCGTATTCTGCAGGAAACGCTGGAAGAACATGCGGCTGTTTATGGGGAGACAGTGCTGTATAGTACCGCAAGAAATGAATATGCCATTGAAAGAATGCGGCGTATTCTGAAAAGGGCGGTGGAGACTTTACAGTACCAGCTGAAAAAGGGAAGCTTCGTACCGGAAAGCGTAGAGGTGTCTTTTACTATGGCGGAAGATCTGGAGTCCGTCAATATCGCCCTGTCGGATGAAGAGAAGATAAAGCTCAGAGGGAGGATCGACCGTATCGATACGTATGAGGCGGAGGGAAACGTATATGTGAAAGTCATCGATTATAAGTCCGGCAATCAGCGGTTTGATCTGGCTGCTTTGTATTATGGGCTACAGTTACAGCTCGTGGTATATATGAATGCGGCGGTGGAAATGGAAAAGAAGAAGCATCCGGGGAAAACGATAGTTCCGGCGGCCCTTCTCTACTATCATGTGGCAGATCCGATGATAAAGTCGGACGGGGAGATCAGCCAGGAGGAATTGGATGTCCAGCTGAAACGAGAACTGCGCATGACCGGATTGGTCAGCAAAAATGACACGGTGATCACATATTTAGACAGGGAATTCACCGATAAATCGGATATTATACCCTTGGAGCGAAAAAAGGACGGAAGTCTAAGTGTCAAATCCAGTGTCATAAATGAGGAAGACCTGGAGGAATTGTCCCGGTATGTGAATTTGAAAGTAAGGGAAATTGGTTCTGAAATTCTGGAGGGAAAAGTGGAAGCAAATCCCTGCCGGCAAGGAGGAGACAGCGCCTGTGATTATTGCAGCTTCCAGGCTGTCTGTGGCTTTGACGAAAGGATTCCTGGGTATCGTTACCGGCAGCTGGATAGGATGGAAGAGGAAGAGATTATGGAGAAGGTGCGGGAGGCGAACGGCGGAGGAATGCTTTAATCGCAAGTATCGCAAATGGCTTTCTGTCTTCTTAGCTCCCGGCTTGCTAAAATAACGGACAGCATAAATGCCATAAAATCAGCAATAGGACCTGCGAATAATACTCCCATGATTCCAAAACGGAGCGGAAGCAGCAAAAGGAGCGGAATCAAAAAGAAAACCTGCCTTGTCAACGCCAGTAAAGCCCCTTTCATCGCTTTTCCTATGGCGGTAAAAAAACTGGAGGAAAGCAGCTGCACGCCGTTTACCAATACCATAAAAAGGTATATGCGCATGAAGAGAACGGCAAATTCTAAATACAGCTTATCCCCGTCTCCGAAGAGGGAAATAATGTATTGGGGAAAACATTGCAACAGGAAAAAACCAACGGCGGAAACAATGATATTCCATTTGATCGCAAGCAGATAGGCTTCCCTCACGCGGGGATATTGTTTTGCACCGTAATTAAAGCCTATGATTGGCTGGGCTCCCTGGGATATTCCCACAACAATAGAGAGAATGATCGCATTCGTTTTCATTACAATCCCACAGGCGGCCAAAGGAATATCCGAGCCATAGGCTGTCAGGGCTCCGTAATGTGTCAGAGAATTGTATAGTATAATCTGTACGAGGGTAATTGCAATTTGGTTTGCGCTGCTGCTGATTCCCATACTGCAGGTTTTCAGGCTTTCTTTGATATTTGGCTGAAAGTTTTTTTTCTCAAAATGAACAGTTTTAAAATGCCATAAATAGCGTACTGCGAAAACAAAGGACAAAATCTGTCCGAGAATCGTTGCTAAGGCCGCCCCGAAGATACCCCAATGAAAAACAAAAATAAAAATCGGGTCGAGAATGGTGTTTGCAATGGCGCCTATAACCATACAAGTCATGGAATATCGCGGGCTTCCATCTGCCCGGATCAGATTGCTCATGCCATTTGTTATAATTAAGAACGGCATACCTACCAAAGTAACACTGGCGTACTGCTGTGCAAAGGGAAATACTTCTGTGGTAGCGCCAAACAATCGCAAAAGCTGAGGCAGCAGACTTTCGCCGATAACCAAATAAGCAAGTCCTGAAATTACCATTAGGCTTATGCCGTTTCCCGCTGCTCTGGCTGCCGCTTCCGGCTCTTTATTGCCAAGGTAAAGCGAAAACCGGGAAGCGCTGCCGATTCCGATCAGCAAAGAAATGGCAAGGCAAATAGTAGAGAATGGATAAGAAACATTGGTGGCGGCATTGCCGAGATATCCCACCCCCTGCCCGATAAAAATCTGATCCACAATATTGTAAAGAGAACCGACAAGAGCTGCCGTAATACTTGGAATGGCAAAGCTTTTTAATAGTTTTGGGATTTTTTCATATCCCAGAGGATTATCAGTCATCGAATTCCTCCTCCTTTCTTTCGATATGAAGTTCTGCCGTAATATTTTTTCCGGTCTGCATAAGCAAATCCGCCAACAGCTTTTTTTCTTCTTCGCTAAGGCCTTGCAGTAAAAGGGCCTCCGTATCTTCACAGACTGCCCGTATTTTTTCGGATACGGACAATGCACGGTCTGTGGGATACAGCTTCCATGTCCGCTTGTCCTGGTCATTGGGGGAACGGGTAATCATTCCCTGTTTTTCCAGCGCCGCAATGGTGCGTACAATATTGCTGGGATGGACATAAAATATATCCATCAGCGAATCCTGTAAAATGCCGGGGGAATTACATATCTTCAGCAAAAACATATGTTGGCTGCTGTTGATTCCAAAAGGCGCAAGCTGCTTGTCCAAATAAATTTTGTAAAAACGGTCTGCAACGGAAAGCCATTTTAATATTTTCATAGATTACTTACCTCCAATCTGGGATATTATAGCATAAAATGCGTGCGCACGCAATAAAAATGAAGATGTGCATGCAGGTAAAAGGCAGAACGTAATAGAAAGTAAGACTGCTATTTTCTATTGCGTTCTGTTTATGGTATAATATTTACTTAAAAAGTAGGTGAAAAAGTGGCTTTATATATTGATGATTTGAGAAGGCTGTGTACAAATAATGCGATTATAATGACTGCACATGTAATAAAACGCTGCAGGGAGAGAAATATTGATTCCGGCAGTATTATCCATGTTATTATGAATGGTGAAATCATAAGGCAATATGAAGATGAATGGGAACCGGATTTTAGGACGAGAAAGGGGCGTTGAATATGAATTGTTTTACTTGCGGTAGTAACCATATGTTTGAGGCAACAACAATCTATGTGGATAAATTAGAGAATGGTATTTTAATTGTCAAAAATGTACACAATGTGGTGAGGAATTTTTCTCTATGGAAGTTATGAAGGAAATTGAAAAGTTAAGTAAAATGGCGGAAAAGATGATCAGTGAAGTTATGATTATTGATTACAATAAAGCGGCATAAGATTGTGGGAAATTTAAAAAAGGATAAGGAATTATATGGGAATCACATATACCGAAGAGCAGCGGCAGGTCATTGATACGCATGGATGCAATATCCTCGTATCGGCGGCGGCCGGCTCCGGGAAAACGGCGGTTTTAACAGAACGCATTGTAAAGATGATAAGCGATGAAAAGCATCCGGTGGATATCGATCGGCTTTTGGTAGTGACGTTTACCAATGCGGCGGCGGCGGAGATGCGGGAAAGGATTGGGGCGGCGATTGCCCGGCGGTTGGAAGATGAGCCGGAAAACGGGCATTTGCAGAAACAGGCGACGTTGATTCATAATGCCCAGATCACGACGATCGACAGCTTTTGTATGTTTGTGATTCGGAATAATTTTAACGATATCGGTTTGGATCCCGGATTCCGCGTGGCGGATGAAGGCGAATTAAAATTGATGAAGCAGGATGTGATGAAAGAACTTCTGGAGGAGCAGTTTGCCCGGAAGGAGGAGGCCTTCCTGCATTGCGTGGAATATTTCAGCACGGGAAACAGGGATGACGCCATAGAGGGGCATATTTTAAAGCTTTATCAGTTCGCGGAGAGCAATCCCTGGCCGGAAGAATGGCTGGAGGAACGAAAGGGGGATTACCGGGTTGCGGATACGGAAGAGCTGGAGAAGGCGGAGTTTATCCGTTTCGGCGTGGAACAGGCGGCATTGATGGCGGAGGACTGTCTGCAAAGGACAGAGGAATGCTTAAAGATTTGCGGGCAGCCGGACGGCCCGTATATGTACGGAGAAGTGCTGGAAAGAGAGGCGGAGGCTTTGGGGAAACTGGCCTCAGTCAAAAGTTACAAAGAGGGATATGCTCTTTTCCAGGGAATGAGTTTCGGCAGACTGCCGTCAAAGAAGGATGACACCGTTTCCGGGCAGAAACGAGAGCTGGTACAGCAAATACGCAAAGAGATCAAAGAGACGGTGAAGCGGTTATGCGGGAAGTTTTTCCCTCTCCTGCCGGAAACGGCGGTGGAGTATATGAAAGGAAGCGAAGAAGCCGTCGCCGTTTTGATCGATTTGACATTGGCGTTTAAAGAGGCGCTGGACAAAAAGAAAAGAGAAAATAATATCATTGATTTTTCGGATATGGAACATCTGGCCCTTTCTATTCTCGTAAAAAAAGCGGATGGGAAAGAAAAGGAGGGAAAGGCTTATGAACCGAGCCGGACGGCGCTGGATTACAGAGACTATTTTGAGGAGATCTTGATCGATGAATACCAGGACAGCAATCCGGTACAGGAGATGTTGCTGGAAAGCATTTCCGGGGAGGATAATGGAAAGTTCAACCGGTTTATGGTAGGGGATGTGAAACAGAGCATTTATAAATTCCGTCTGGCGAGACCGGAAATCTTCATGGAAAAGTATGAAACGTATGGGAAGGAAGGGACGGAAAGAAGACGGATCGATTTGCACCGGAATTTCCGCAGCCGGGCGGAGGTATTGGACGGCGTCAATTTTATTTTTTCAAGAATCATGGGAAAGAGGCTTGGCGGTGTGGAATATGATAAAGAGGCGGCTCTTTATCCCGGGGCGTCTTATCCGGCGCATATGGATAGGGGAAACATTTCTCCCAACCGGACGGAATTGCTGTTGATTCAAAAAGAAAAGGCGGAGGATAGCGGGGACGATATCGGCGGACAGGAAAATGCGGGAAAACAGGGAGAAGAAGGGGAGAAAAAAATCTCCGACAGGCAGAGGGAAGCTTATGTCGTAGCACGACGTATTAAGGAGCTGATGGAAGAATTTCCGGTAACAGACAAAGAAAGCGGGGAACTTCGGAAAGCTTCCTACCGGGATATCGTGATCCTGCTGCGCACCAATGCGGGCTGGGATGAAGATTTTAAGAGCGTATTAAAGGAAGAAGGGATTCCGTCCCATGTGCTGTCCAGAACGGGATATTTTGCGGCACAGGAGATACGGACTTTATTACAATTATTGCGCATCCTGGACAATCCAGGGCAGGATATTCCATTGTTCGGTGTATTAAAATCCTGCTTTGGGGGTTTTACGGACAGGGAAATCGCATGGATGAAAGGGAAAACGGAAGAGGGGAAAAAGGGTCTGTATAGCTGTCTGAAAGAGTGGGGAAGAGAATGCGGCGATGAATGCGGAACTGACGGGGATGAAGCGGCAGAGGGAGAAAAGAAAATAAAGGAAGAAAAAGAGGAAGCGAGGGCGAAAGGAGTAAGTGCGGCAGGGGAAGAGGAAGCGCTGCAGAAAAAGGTCCGGGACTTCCTGCGCTTTTTGGAGGCGTACAGGGATAAAACGGTATATATGCCGATCCATGAACTGTTACAGGATATCGTAACCGAAACGGGTTATATGCACTATATTGCCGCGCTGCCGGGCGGAGGGCAGAGGCGGGCGAATGTGCAGATGCTTCTGGAGAAGGCGGCGGCTTTTGAACAGACGAGTTATTATGGGCTGTTCCATTTCGTCCGCTATATGGAACAGTTGGAAAAATATGACGTGGATTATGGAGAAGCGAATATTCTGGATGAAAATGCGGATGTGGTGCGCATTATGAGCATTCATAAGAGCAAGGGCCTGGAATTTCCCATTTGTTTTGTCTGCGGTCTGGCAAAGAAATTTAATTTGCAGGATATCAGCGGAAAAATGATTGCGGACATGGACATGGGCATCGGCGTGGACTATGTGGATGTGGAACAGAGAATGCAGGGAAAAACCGTAAGAAAAAATATGATTGGGGAAAAGATGAGGCTGGACAGCCTGGGAGAAGAACTGCGCGTCTTGTATGTGGCCCTTACGAGAGCAAAGGAAAAGCTGATTATGACAGGGATCGTGGACAAGCTGGAGAAGAAACTGCCTGTGCTGGCGCTGGCTTCCGGGGGAAGAAGCATGGAAAAGCTGGCGTATGGCAGACTGGCCGAGGCAGGAAGCTATTTCGATATCCTTCTCCCGGCCCTTGCGGTTCATCCGTCATTCGGGCGGCTTTTGGGAGAATATGGAGAAGAGTATGGTTGGAAATGGGAAGGGAACTTGGGACAATCAGAATGGGATCATGCTGAAATGGAAATAAGAATCATATCCGAGGAGGATCTTCTTGGCGCTGAAATAAGAGATCAGATGATTTCGGAAGGGGCACGGAGAAAACTGGAAAACTCCGATCTATTGACCGATGTGGACAGCGAATGGATGACAGAAGTGTCCGATATTTTTTCCTTGCCCTATCAACACGCTAATTTAGCGGACTTATATACGAAAACAACAGTGTCAGAATTGAAAAAAACGGGGCAAAAGGAAGAAAAGAATTTTTCGGAAAATGATTTTTCATTCCGCTTGTATGAACCGGAGGAAGAACATGTAATACCATATATTCCAAAGTTTATGAAGGCGGAAGAGAGCCTTGGAGGAGCTGGGAGAGGAACAGCGTTTCACAGGGTCATGGAACTATTGGATCTTAGAGAAAATGCGGAGCAGGTGGAGAAACAGATAGAGCAAATGCTGCGGACTGGGAGATTGGCTCCGGAATATGCCAAAGCCGTTTCCGTTCCGGCGATTCGTACCTTTCTTTCTACGGATCTGGCAAAGCGTATGAGGACGGCCGGGCAATCGGGAAGGCTGTACAGGGAGCAGCCTTTTGTTCTTGGGCTTCCGGCGGATGAATTGAACGGGAAATTTCCGGCGGATGAACTCGTGCTGATCCAGGGGGTGATAGACGTTTATTTTGAAGAGGGCGGAGAACTCGTGGTGGCGGATTATAAGACAGACCAGGTGAAGAATGGCAGGGAACTGGTGGAAAAATACAGAAAACAGCTGGAATATTATGCCAGGGCGCTGCAACAGCTGACGGGGAAAAAGGTGAAGGAGAAAATCATTTATTCTTTTAGACTTCATGAGGAAATTGTGTTATGATAATCGTGATAAAGAGGAAAAAGGAGCAGAAGGAGTGGAAAAGTCTGGGCTTATTTTAGAAGGAGGAGCCATGCGCAGCATGTTTTCAGCGGGCGTACTGGATTCTTTTCTGGATAATGAAATAGAAGTTCCGAATGTAATCGCGGTGTCGGCAGGAGCCTATGCAGGAATGAATTATGTATCGGGACAGAGGGGCCGGGTATTGGATGCGGTAATCAAGCCGCTGGAAACGGAAAAGTATATGGGCTTTCGGACTTTTTTGAAAAAGGGAACATTTTTTGATATGGATCTCATGTTCGATGAAATACCAAAATGGAGGGTTCCCTTTGACTTTCAGGCTTTTTCGGAATCTGCCAAAAAATTTATTACAAGCACGGTGAACTGCCTGACAGGGGAAGCGGTTTATCATGAAGATTTTCCCGATATGGATCAGTTTTTCCGGGTATGCCGGGCGGCGAATTCCATGCCTTTTATAGCGAAGATAACGGAAATCGGAGGAATGCCCATGCTGGATGGGGGGATGGCAGATGCGATCCCTGTTGTCAGGGCTCTGGAGGAAGGATGGAAAAAAATCGTCGTGGTGATGACGAGAGACAAAAAGTACCGGAAAAAACAAAGGCATGTGTATCTTGCTTTTTTAAAGCTGGTGTATCATAAATATCCCGAATTTGTACATATGGTCGCAGGAAGGGCAAAAAAATATAATGATTCCCTGGATATGCTGGAGCAGCTGGAAAAGGAAGGGAAAGCATTTATTTTGCGGCCGGGGGAAGGGATGAAGCTGGAAAATAATGAGTCGGATGTGGAAAGATTGAAAGAATATTACCGGCATGGATATGAGGTGTCGGAGAAGAAGAAGGAAGAATTGAGGGATTTTTTAAGGGAGCAATAAGTAATGTCTAGCATAAGGGATGTAGCAAAAGAAGCGGGAGTGGGAGTCGGAACCGTATCGAGGGCGTTGAATCATACGGGGTATGTGTCTCCTTCCACCAGAAAGAAAATAGAAAAAGCGGCGCGGAAGCTGGAGTATACGCCAAACGAGCTGGCTCGGAATCTGTACCGCAACCGGAGCGGGATCGTGGGACTGATTGTTCCCGACCTGGATCATCCTTTTTTTGCCTGTCTGACGAGGAACATCGAAATGGAACTGTACCGGCAGGGATATAAGACGATGATCTGTAATGCGGTGGGGATCAGTGACAGAGAGAGGGAATATTTGGATATGCTGGAGCGGAATATGGTGGATGGGATTATTACCGGTTCCCATATTCTGGACGGAGAAGAATACCTGAAACAGAAAAAGCCGATTGTATCCATAGACCGGGATTTTGGTTCCCAGATTCCGATCGTAGGTTCCGACCATAGAATGGGAGGGAAAATGGCCGCGGAATTGATGATCGGCAGCCATTGCAGGAAAGTCCTGCATATTTCAGGTGTGTCTCCCAATATATTTGCCAACGAGAGGCATAGGATGTTTCAGCAGGTTTTGGAAGAGCGGCAAGTGGAAGTCCTGCAATTTGCCATGGATTGGAATACGTTCCATTGGGACGCCCATTACAGGATGGCAGAAGAAATTTTCAGGAAACATCCGGATATTGACGGAGTGTTTAGCGGAGATCTGGGGGCGGCGGCATGCATGAACGTAGCTTTACAGAAAGGGATGCGGATACCGGAAGATATCTGTCTGGTGGGCTTTGATGCAACCAGCATTACCCGGATGGTGTACCCATGCCTTACCGCTATTAGGCAAAATGTAGAATTGTTGGCGGAAATATCCGTCAATACCCTTCTGGATCAGGTGGAACAGAGGAAAAATGTCCCTCACAGACAGATATTGGAAGTGGATATTCAGCGAGGCGGTACTACCAGAGCGGAAAGCGAGGACATAGATTTGTGAAAACCGTATAAAATATACGGATCAAATTTATGGAAAATAAATAAGAAAAGAAATGAGAACCGGATATTGTGCAACTTGCATAATCATATTTCCGGTTTCTTTTTTTTTCGGGAAAAAATAACGAAAAAAGCCGTTGACAAATCGTAAAGCATATTATATGATCAGGATATGGAACGGGTTCCACTAAAAATGGAACAGATAAAATGAAAATATGAATAAATTAGTGATAAAATAAATAATTTTATATATGGAACCGGTTTTACAAAAGGAAAGGAGGAAAAGGAAAGAATTGAATACGGAGAGATATACATGTTTGGAAATTTTTGCAAAGGCAAAAGCGGAAGGCGGTAAGATCAGCCTGGTTTCCGGCAAAGGGGAGAAAATGGAAAAGGAAGCGTCTCCTGTTTTCTATACCTGGATGAAATTTTCCGTGGAGCGGAATACGGAGTATGAGATCGAAAGCGACACATGCGAAGTAACGCTTTGCTATTTGAGCGGAAACGAGGATATGTTGGAAACGGGAGTCCGGTATTTGGAAAAAGAGAAAGGGAGCGGGCGCTATCTTCCGGCCAGAGAAGAGGAGCATTACAATTCGTCCATACGGGAAACTTATCATTTTGCTCCGTGGAAAAACTGGATGAATGATCCCAACGGCTTATGTTATTTCAAGGGATATTACCATATGTTTTACCAGTTTAACCCTCATGGGCAGGAATGGTCCAATATGTACTGGGGGCATGCGGCCAGCAAGGATTTGGTACATTGGGTGCATTTGCCCGTCGCCTTAGCTCCGCAGAAAGAGATTATGGAGAAGCCGGGAGAGTTGGTGGGAGGCGCATTTTCCGGCTGTGCGGTAGTCGAAGGCGGAGAAGCGGTATTTTATTTAACCAGACATATTGAACCCCGGGGAGACAGCGGCAGGCAGACAGAAAGCCAGTGGATGATGAAAAGTAAGGATATGATTCATTTTACGGAAGAAAAATGCCTGATTGAAAGGAAACCGAAGGGAGCTTCTTTCGATTTCCGGGATCCCAAGGTGGAAAAAATCGACGGACGCTGGTATATGGTGCTGGCGAGCGCCATCGGCGGAAAGGGCTCCATTCTTCTATACGAATCGGAGGATATGGAGCATTGGACTTATCTTCATCCGCTGCTGACAGAGGGAAGCGAAGGAATTCGCAGCTTCGAATGTCCTGATTTTATGGAACTGGACGGAAAATATGTGGCGATAGGGGCCTGGATGGATCACCGCGATGACTGCGGCAGATTCCAGATGAGCAGATATTACATAGGAAACTGGAAAGAGAAGAAACTGGAAACGGAAAGCAGCGGTTGGTTTGATTTTGGAAGCAACTGCTATGCGATGCAGAGTTTTGTGCATGAGGGAAGAAGAATCTGCATTGGATGGATCTCGGATTTTTACGGGGAACATGTGGAAAGAGAAAACGGGGCTTATGGGAGTATGACGCTGCCAAGACAGCTGCATGTCAGGAATCATAAGCTGTATATGACGCCGGTAGAAGAAGTGTCCTTGCTGAAGGGGAAAAACCTTTACCATGGAAAAAAAGAAGATGTTTCCCTGACATCGATCGAAGGCAACGCTTACCGGGCGGAGATTCGTTTTCTGGAAAATACCGGTTTTTCCATTCTTTTAGGAAAAGACGGAGAGAAAGAGATTTCGCTTTGCAACGACGAAGAGGGATTGCGGATTGTGACAAAAGGAGTCAAAAGCGAAGGAATAAATTTCCGGGCGGAAGTGAAGGAAGTGACCGCATTGGAGATTTATATGGACCGCCGGGTGGCGGAGGTCTATGTCAATGAAGGGGAAGCGGCAGGAACAAAATTGTTTTACAATTCTTCCGGCAAAGGGTGCTTTATATTGAAAGCAGAACAACCGGAGAAGATCAGCGAGGTGGAAGTTTCGCTGATGGACGGGATTTGGAACGGGAAAGAAAGTTGAAATGCACGATAAAGCCGTGCGGAAATGGAGAGAAAAATGAAGAAAAAGATAGCTGCGGTACTGCTGTCCGCCATGCTCATTTCCGGTTTATGCATGGGCTGCGGCCAGGTAAAAGAGAGAGTGAACGAAGCGGGGGAATCCGTGATTACGGTATGGAGTCCCAGCGACGAACCGGCGATCGAACAGTGGTGGGAAGAAAAAATTGCGGAATTTAACGAAGCCCATAAGGGTTCCATTCATCTGCAAAGAGAGGCGATTGTGCGGGCGGATTCTTATGCTTATGAGGACAAAGTAAACGCTGCCATTACTTCCAACGATTTACCGGATATTTTATTTGTGGACGGCCCGAATGTTTCCGTTTATGCGGCAAACGAAATTACGCTGCCGTTGGATGATTTCTTTACCCAGGAGGATTGGGATGATTTTCTGGATTCTTCGAAAAATCAAAATACATACGATGGAAAAATTTATGCGGTAGGTGCGACGGAAAGTTCGGTGGCTCTTTACTATAACCGGGATATGATTGAGGAAGCCGGGATACGCATCCCCGAGACAAAGGAAGAGGCATGGACGTGGACGGAATTTTACGATGCGGCTGCCAAACTGACAAAAGACGGGGTAGTGGGAACGAATATTATTATGGATAAGGGCGAAGGGCTTCCCTATGTGCTGGAACAGTTCTGGATCTCCAACGGGACGGATTTTGTCAGCGAGGACGGCAGCAGGGCGGACGGTTATATTAACAGTAAAGAAGGCGTGGAAGCGGCGGAGTTTTTAAACCGTTTTATCCAGGACGGATATGCCAATATCGATCCGATTCAGAAAGAATTCCATAACGAGCGGGCGGCTACCATGCTGGGCGGTTCCTGGGAGGTGGCGACGTTGGAAAATGATTACCCGGATCTGAACTGGGGAGTTACTTATTTTCCGGTGGCGGATGATGGGGGGATACCCACTTCCCCGACCGGAGACTGGGTGGCGTCGGTAACAAAAAATGTTCAGGACATGGATGCGGTAAAGGAAGTGATGAATTTCCTGTTCTCCAAAGAAAATGTCACTACCTATGCGAAGGCGATTTCCAAGCCGCCCACAAGGATTTCCAGCTACGATGTGTTGACGGAATACAATGAATATCCCCGTTCCATTTTTAAGGAACAACTGATGGAAACCGGGCATCCAAGGCCGAGGACGCCTTCCTACAGCGTATTGTCGGCAGGGTTTTCGGAAGCCATGCTCAATATCTTTACGGGCGTGGACGCACAGACGGCGCTGAACGAAGCGGCTGCCGCGACGGATAAAGATTATAACAAATATTACAGCGGGGAATAGGGAAGGGAGGAGTTTGAACGATGCAGAAAGCGATTAATAAAAAGAGTGAGAGAACGGCTGCGTATCTTTTCGTGGTTCCGGCGGTGGTATTGCTGGCAGCTTTCCTGATATATCCGGCATTACAGACGATACGGTATGCATTTACGGACTATAATATCATGCGCCCGGACAGGATCAAGTTCAGCGGGATCAACAATTTCATCGAACTTTTCCAGGATAAAAATTTCTGGATCGCAGTAAAAAATACGCTGCATTTTACGGTGCTGGTAGTTCCTTTCCAGACGGCGCTGGCATTGGCACTGGCGCTGCTAATTTCTTCCAGAAGAAGAGGGGTGTCCATTTTCCGGGCGGCATATTTCAGCCCCCAAGTGACTTCGATGGTAGTGGTGGCGATCCTTTGGACGGTGTTATATAATTCCAACCCTGACAGCGGGCTTTTAAATGCGCTGCTGGTAAAGTTGGGAATGGAGCCTTGCGGATTTCTCAATGATCCTAAAACTTCGATGAACTCCATTATTTTCATGTCTGCATGGCAGGGGGCGGGATACCAGATGATGATCTTTCTCGCAGGCTTGCAGGGGATTCCTAAGGAGCAGTATGAGGCGGCTTCCATCGACGGTGCGGGAAAGGTAAAAAGCTTTTTCTATGTCACCTTGCCCGGATTGAAGAACGTGATCCAGTACGTCATTATGATTACGGTCATCCAGGCGATGAAACTGTTTACACAGCCCTATGTCATGACGAAGGGCGGACCGCAGAATTCCACAAGAACTCTTGTTTATTATGTGTATGAGCAGGGCTTCCAGAAAAGGAACTTCGGATATGCCTGTGCGGTGGCGGCAGTATTTTTTGTGATCGTTATATCCCTGTCTTTGGGAATGAAAAAAATAATAAAAGCGGATTAGGAGGAGTGGAGATTATGACGCAAAAACAACGGGCAAGACTCGGCAGCCTTGCATTTTACCTCGGCAATACCCTTGTCGCACTGATATTTGTATCCCCTTTGATCTGGATGGTTTCTTCTTCCCTGAAACCGGAGTCCGGGATATTTAAGGGATTAAACTCACTTTCCACTTTTATTCCCCAGGGGGCGTCCCTGAACAATTATCAGGAGGTTTTCCAGAGGATCAATATGTGGAAATTTATCGGTAACAGTCTGTTTTATGTACTGGTTATTATCATACTGGATTTGTTTATCAATTCGATTTGCGGCTATGCGCTGGCCAAATTCGAATTTAAGGGAAAAAATGCGTTGCTGACATTGGTAATCAGTTTGATGGTATTTCCGGCGGAGGCGATTATGCTGCCGATGTACAGGGAAATGGCGGATCTGGGATGGATCAATACGTGGGCTTCCCTCATCGTGCCTTTCGTGGCAAAGTGCTTTAGCATCTACATGTTCCGCCAGTTCTTTATGGATGTGCCGAATGATCTGCTGGAGGCTGCCAGTATAGACGGATGCGGGCCGGTCAAAACGTTTTTTACGGTAGTCCTGCCTATCTCGGGAACGGTATACGCCACTATTTTTATACTGGATTTTGTGGCTCATTGGAATGACTTTATGTGGCCCCTGCTGGTAGTCACGGGTGAGGAAAAGAGGACGATACAACTTGCCATCCAGACGTTTTTCGGCTCCAAACCGATCAATTACGGGCCGATCATGGCATCGCTGACGATTTCGGCGATTCCGATGCTGATTATGTTTCTTTTTTTGCAGAAATATTATGTGGAAGGAATCGCATCTACCGGAATCAAGGGGTAGAGGGCGGATATGAAAAAGGGGCGCGGCTTTTGGCCGTGCCCTTTTTTATATCTGTGTATCCGGTTTCTGCTCTTTGTATCCCGTTCCATCCATTGTCTGTAAATGGATGCGTTGTTCGGCATTTATCCGCGTTCTTTCCATTGTATCTTTTTTTCATTCATCCAAACGACCTGGTTCCGGCCAAGATCTTTGGCATTGTATAGCATTTGATCCGCGATTTTTACATAATCTTCATATCTGTCGCCTATTTGTGGGAACAGGGTGATGCCGCCCATGCTGACTGTGACCCATGGAGGGCCGGATTCCTTGCCGCTGTGTTCAATATGTAAATCCTCTATTGCCTGGCGGATATTTTTGAAGTGGGTAAAAACTTCTTCCGATTTTCCGCCTAAAACGATGGCAATAAATTCTTCTCCTCCATAACGGGCAAATAGGTCTGTACTCCGCCTCAGGCTGGAACTTGCAGTCTGGGCTACGGCTTCGATTACCCGGTCTCCGGCAGGATGGCCGTAAGTGTCGTTATATACTTTAAACTTGTCGATATCGAACATGCAGACGGAAAATGGGGCTTTTAAGCGGATCGCCTCCTGCCATTTCAGAACGCTCTGCTGGTCGTAATACCTTCGGTTAGCTACTTTGGTCATTTCATCCACCATAGCCTGTTGCTCGATTCGGGAGCGGTACCGGTATAATTTGATATGGGTATTCACCCGTGCCCGGACGATCGGCGGATGGAAGGGTTTGACAATGTAATCCACAGCGCCGAGGATGAGTCCTTGTTCCTCGCTGTTCGCATCGGAAAGGCTGGTAATCAGGATGACGGGAATATGTTCCGTGACCAGTTCTTCCTGCAATTTTTTTAATAGTACAAAGCCGTCCATCTCCGGCATGACGACATCCAGAAGGATCAGGGAATACTTCCCGGTTTTGGCATATTGAAGTCCGTCGTTCGCCGTATGGGCGAGGGAGATTTCATAACTGTCCTCCAGGATGCTCTTTAAATAGTGGGCATGTACAATGCTGTCATCGATAATCAATATTTTTTCCATGGGTAAACTCCTTGTTTCACATTTTTATATAAGAATAAATGTAAAAATATGTATATTGACTTAATTAGAAGTATATCATATCGTATTTCTTTGTCAACAAGGCGCGTGGGGAACTATGGAAATTGGTTTTTATGGGGCGGCGGGGGACGGTGGGAACGGGGCAGGTGGAAAATGGTTTTCCGTGCCAGCTCCGGAAA
>OFGP01000412.1_pt1 | contig 43029 bp, 38 predicted proteins | sample 1521781 | NCBI WGS metagenome assembly OFGP01 (sample SAMEA3504113, study PRJEB24116) | mouse gut metagenome | biome: mouse gut; feature: mouse-associated habitat; material: faeces | place: Denmark | collected 2011
TTCCCAGAATTATTTTGTGCATTCTGTCTTTGCCGCATAAGCGGCAAGACCTTTTAAACAAGTAAATATCTTAGTGTGACAGCCCCCTTTTGGCGCTATGAATTGCAAAATGCGGGAACTCGAATGATCTTATTGTTTCATATATTTGCATTTTGTAGTATAATATGTAAATTAACAGACATCATAGGTATTTGAAAGTAGAAAAAAGGAGCAATTACATGCGGATTTGGATAGGTGTGGAGAACTTTGCAAAAATAGAGAGCGCCAAAGTATGTGTGGATCAATATACATTGTTTGTTGGTCCAAATAACAGCGGCAAGACATTCCTCATGCAGCTCTTACAAGGATTAAGCAGTAGGATAGTTGAATTTGTCGATGAAGAAGCAATGAAAATTTTATTAGCTGACAGAATAGATGAGTATAGAAGATATTTGATAAATGGAAATAATCTTGCGCAATTTACGGAATCCATCAATAAGAATATAAACCTAAAAAAGGAGCAGGTTGTAAAAGAAATATTCGGCAGAGAAGTGCCTATTGAAAGACTATATATAGATCTTGAATTAGAGGAGAATGTATCTTGCCAAATTGATATTTTTAACGGAGACAGTTTAAGAAATGAAAACGTAAAACGATCTATGAGTCGTGAGGAAATAAAATTTGGCTTGCGACTTGGTGAAGAGAATGAAAATGTAAAAATGGGCGTTTTATTTACAATCAATGGTCACGAGAAAATAATGGAATCTTTGATGCTTGGATTATCTCTGGCAAGCAGAAAAATAGATATATTTAAAAGAGTGCTGCGAACAATTTTTGTTAGAAAAAGCTTATTCTTACCAGCGTCAAGGACAGGATTGATGTTGCTGTATCGGGAATTTTTTACGAATAAAACAGATCAGGCGATTTCTTATCAGGTCGGAGAGCTTGACTTGGTAAAAGACGAAGAACAGTATGGAGGTCTTACTCAGCCGATGTATGAGTTTTTGCGTTTTTTGCAGACTTATTCAGAAGATGAGGAAAAGAGGGAGCGGTATAAACAGGAATTGGACTTTTTTGAAGATAAAATCATTGAAGGGCATGTCAACGTCAGTAAGCAGGGAAAATTTTCCTACTATGCAAAGGGCGATAGACAATTGGTGCCGATGTATCTTGCGTCTGCAATGGTGAATGAAGTGGCGCCGCTGGTGTTGGCTTTAACTTCAGAAAGACGCTATGAAATGCTTATTATCGACGAAGTAGAAGCAAGCTTACACCCTCAGAAACAGTTGAAATTAGTTCGTTTTTTAAATAGAATTAATAACAAAGGGATCCGTTTGATTCTGAGTACCCATAGTGATGCGTTTGTTTCCAAACTAAATAATCTGTTTCTTTTGTCCGAGCAATTTAAAAATAGCAAGGATGATGAAATAAAGAGACGCTTCCATATAGAAGAAGAGGATTTGACTTCTACGGATAAGATATTTGTGTATGAATTTGTTTTTCATGAGAACGGGAAGAGCATTGTAAAAGAAATTATCCCGGATCCTAAGATGGGATATAAATTTGATTTGTTTACGAAATCTGCCATGGATCTTTATGACGAAGCGCTTAGATTAGGGGAAATGCATTCAAATGATTAGTTTAAATACAACCAATTTAAAGCAAGATGCTAAAATACAGAACAATGTATTATATAAAATAGAACAAGACAGAATCATATCTGTAAGAGAAGAGCACGATCATTGTGTCGATGTAGAAATAGTTCATTTGAAATTATGATTAACCTTATGCCATATAGAAGCGAGGAATCTAAAATGAGAAATTTCGCTGATAAGCGGGTAGAGATTTGCGGTAATTCTTATGATCTGCAGGTGTATTTGCTCAGATGGGTGAAAGATTCGGAGTATGCAGCATCTGTTGAAATAAAACAGAAGACGAAATCAGGTCTTGACGTGCAATCATTTTATGGCAATTGAGATGAGAAGCAGATTTTGAGTGGGTATTTGATTTGAAAATATATTTTTTTGAAAAAATGTAAAAAAAGACTTGCAAAATTAGCGCAAAGCAGATATAATGATTAAGGATTTGTTGATATCCGTGCCAAAGTGGCGCAGTTGGTAGCGCGTCGCATTCGTAATGCGTAGGTCGAGGGTTCGAGTCCCTTCTTTGGCTGAGCAAGGGCGTCTTTTCACAGAATTGTGGGAAGGCGCTTTTATTTTATGTACTTTCGGAATATCCCTAATACCTGCTTTTACGGCTGCTTTTTCGCCAAATGCACACAAATTTCATCAAAGTGCCATCTAGGTACGCCTCATAAATTAGTATGCATTTGACAAAAAATCTTCTCTCAAAATCAGGCATAAAGAGATTTTGAGAGTACATTTTATAGAACCAGGAGAATCAGGGCATATGAAGAATAAGACAAAGATATATTATGCGTTCTGCTCAAAAAAAGGAGAATCACCCAGAGCATATAAAAGATATCAAAGAGAACTGGCAGACCGGATATTAGCCTATGGATTTCGGATGGGTTTTGGCGTGACATTTGACAGAAGATTTGTGATGCCTGCTGCTCATGGCAAGCCAATTTGGAATGGTTCAGGGAAAATTTATTTCAATATCACCAATACGGAAGGCCTGGTAGCCTGTGCAGTTTCAGACGTAAATATAGGCGTGGACGCTGAGCGGATCCGCAAGGTGGGATTCCCAGTGCTGAAGCGCTGCTGCAAAGAGCAGGAGATAGCTTATATTATGAGGCGGGAAGAGGGGAATGTTATGTATGCGGAATCAGACATCGATCAGGAACGTTTTTTTCAGCTTTGGACTTTGAAAGAAAGCTACATTAAAATGACCGGGGAAGGGATGCGATTTCCTGTCAAAGAGGCGTCCTTTGTGGTGCAGGCGTTCCCGGAGGGGCGGAAAATTGCCTGCAGTGAGCCGGGATTCTTTGAACAGCGCAAAGTGGGGGCATACTGGATTTCTGCATGTATGCAGAAAGAAACACAGTCTGTCTGGCAGGAACTGCCCATGGAACAGCTCTGAACGTTTGTTCACGAATTACATCTACGAATTTATTTAAATATCTTGTATCGGGCAGTTGTTTTGTAACAGCTCTTTTCTGTTGGAACAGGGAGTCAAAAAGCCTGTAGAAAAATGATCTTAAGATTCTTTTTTATCTGTATAATTTCTGTAAATTTCCACACAAATAAAATAATATGTATTACCCCGGTTCTAAAATGCTTCAGACAATAAGCATGCGATAATTCAGAACCGCAGCAATAAATCCAATCTATTTTTGGATTCTCTTTGTGCCTAATTTTGCGAGAAGATTTTTTTCAGATGTGCACAGATTTATGAGACGCGCCTGAATGGCATGTTGATGAAAAATGTGTGCATTTGGCGGAAAATCAACCATAAAAGCAGGTATAAGGGAGATTTCGAGAGTGCATTCTATAGAAATGGAGGAAAAATGAAAAAATATGAGACAGGTCATTAATCTGAATCAAGGGTGGAAATTCAAAAAACAGAATGTAGGGCTGGTGGAGCGTTATCCGAAGGATTGGCAGGACGTGACGCTTCCACATACCTGGAATGCAGTGGACGGCATGGATGGAAAGGGCGATTATGACAGAGGAAGTTACTGGTATGTTCGAGAGTTTGAGACGCCAAAGCAGCCTCTTGGAAAAGGCAGAGCGTATGTGGAAATATTGGCGGCAGGTCAGCAGGCGTCCGTTTATATCAATGGGGAAAAGGTTGCATGTCACGAGGGAGGATATTCCATATTTCGGGCAGATGTAACAGAGCATTTAAATAACAATCATAAAAATTTGCTGGTAATCAATTGTTCCAACGAGTATAAAGAAAGCGTCTATCCGCAGTCTGCAGACTTTACATTTTATGGAGGACTTTACCGGGGCGTCAATCTAATCTGCGTGCCGGATGCACATTTTGACTTGGATTATTATGGAGGGTCGGGACTTATGGTAACGCCCAAGCCTTGCGGATGCGGCGGGGCAGATTTTCATATCAAAGCATATGCGGCGGGGGCAGATGAGAATTTTACGGTGTTATATTCGATTGAGGATATGCAGGGGAAAGAGGTGGCGTATGGATGCCGTCCGGCAGACGACTCGGCTATCGTGCTGCATGTGCCGGAGGCGGAACTATGGGACATCAATCATCCCTATCTCTATACCGTGACAGCAATTTTGCAGCGCAGAAATGAGAGTTATGATCAAGTGTCTGTCAGAGCAGGCGTGCGTTCTTTTTCCTGCGATCCAGAACAGGGATTTATTATCAATGGCAGGGAAACGCCGTTGCGGGGCGTAAGCCGTCATCAGGATCTGCTTTATCAGGGAAATGCGCTGACCAAAGAAGATCACTACCGGGATGCAAAGCTGATCAAAGAACTGGGTGCGAATACGATTCGGCTGGCCCATTATCAACATGCACAGGAATTTTATGATGCCTGTGATGAGATGGGATTTGTCGTGTGGGCAGAGATTCCGTTTATCTCTGTATTTAACCAGGATCCGCAAGCGCATCAAAACTGCATCTCTCAGTTAAAAGAGCTGATTATACAAAATTACAATCATCCTTCGATCTGCTTTTGGGGCATTTCCAACGAAATCCTGATCGGCGGCATTTCTGAGCAGTTGGTAGAAAATCACAGAGAATTGAACCGGTTGGCAAAGAGGCTGGATCCTACCCGTCTTACGGCCATTGCCCATGTTACCATGACGCCCATGGAGAGCCCGATGCATCATATTACAGACGTCATTAGCTATAACCATTATTTTGGCTGGTATGGAGGAAAAATGGAAGATAACGGGCAATGGCTGGATAAATTTCATGAGCTGCACCCAAGTCTCTGTCTGGGAGTCAGCGAATATGGCTGTGAAGGAATCATCACATATCATGGGCCAGAACCTGCCTGCAAGGATTATTCAGAAGAGTATCAGGCGCTGTATCATGAACATATGGCGAAAGTGCTTGAGGAACGTCCCTGGATTTGGTCTTCCCATGTATGGAACATGTTTGACTTCGGCTGTGCCGCACGCAAAGAAGGAGGAGTTGCCGGGCGAAACAACAAAGGGCTGGTGACCATGGATCGTAAGACGAAGAAAGACAGTTACTATATTTATCAGGCATATTGGAGCAAGAAGCCGATGGTACACCTCTGCGGCAAGCGCTATGCGCAACGCGCAGGAGATACTACAAAAATCCGGGTGTATTCGAACCAGCCCAAGGTTTCTTTGTATTTAAATGGGAAGCTGGCAGAGGAGAAAGAAGGGAACAAAGTATTTGTGTTTACGGTTGCGCTGGAGGATGGAAGGAATCATTTGCTGGCTGTTGCCGGGGAAGCCAAGGACGTTATGAGTTTGGAAAAAGTGAAAAAAGAGCCTGAAATTTATGTTCTGCCCGAAGTAAATCAACGCAGGGAAGGGGTCGCCAACTGGTTTACCACAGTGGGGCATTTGGATCTAGAGGCGCCCATGGAGTTTCCCAAAGGAAGATGGAATGTGCGCTGCACGATGGAAGAGCTGGCGACCAGCCCCAAGGCATTGGCCGTGGTCAGCAAGGCGGTAAAGCTCGCCACTAATTTTGAGCTAAAGCCCGGCGCCGGCATGTGGGACATGATCAAAAAAATGACACCGGAAGGCATGATGGATCTGGCAGGCGAAACTCTTCCAGAAGGATTTTTGGAATCTATCAATGCAAAGCTGACGCAGATTGACAAGGAGTGACCGAGGAAAAATGGAGTCAACGTTTTCAAATTATCACAAGAAAAAAGAATATTTGCTCTGTGTTGACAGTGACGGCTGCGCCATGGATACCATGGGATTCAAGCATATCCGGTGTTTTGGGCCATGCATGGTAAGACAGTGGCACTTGGAGCCATGGAAGCAGAAGATATTAGAAAGATGGAATCAGATTAATCTCTACACCAGGACCCGCGGCGTCAACCGCTTTCAGGGGTTATCGATCGCTTTGCAGGAAATCAATCAACAATATTGTGAAATTGCAGATTTAGATCTGCTGAATCAATGGGTGGAAACTACGACGGAATTGTCTAATGATTCCCTTCAGGAAGCAATTGACAGAAATCCTGGCGCCGTCAGCCTCAAAAAAGCTTTGGCATGGAGCAACATGGTCAATGAAATGATTACAGAGCTTCCAGAACAGGTCAAAAAGCCGTTTCGCAACGTGGAAAAAGCCCTTGCCTTTGCGCGCCAATATGCAGATGTAGCAGTGGTCTCTAGTGCAAATCGGGGTGCGGTGATGGAAGAATGGCAGCGCTGCGGGCTTCTTGCGCATACAGACCTTGTACTGGCACAGGATTCCGGTTCCAAGACGGCGTGTATTGAGAAATTGTTGTCCTATGGCTATGATCCTCAAAAGACGGTGATGTGCGGGGACGCCATGGGTGACTTGCATGCGGCAGAAGAAAACGGGGTATATTATTATCCGATTCTTGCAGGAAAAGAGGCAGAGAGCTGGGAAGAGCTCAAAGAACAGGGAATGGCGCGCCTTTTGGACGGAAGCTTCGGGCAGGGATATCAGCAGAAGAAGCGCCAGCAGTTTTTAGACAATTTTAAATAGCAGGAGGAATGTACGCATGGTAAATATGAAAGAAAAGCCATTTCATCTGACAGAGGAAGATTGTAAATGGGTCGAGGACGTCATTGCCGGCATGACGGTGGATGAGAAGATCGGACAATTGTTTTTTAATATGGGAGCCAGCCGTGAAGAGGCGTATTTGAAAATGACAGTCAATGATTATCATATCGGGGGCATACGCTATAATCCGGGAACGGCAGAAGAGGTTTATGAACAGAACCGCATTTTGCAGGAGAACAGCAAGATCCCTTTGATTATCGCCTGCAACACGGAAAACGGCGGCGACGGCGCATGTGTCGACGGAACTTCCATTGCAAGCCAGACGAAGATCGGCGCAACGGGAAATACGGATTATGCCTACCAGCTTGGATATATGGCGAACAAAGAGGCGGCCGCCATCGGCTGCAATCTTTCATTTGCCCCAGTCAGCGACATTATGTATAACTGGGAAAATCCGGTCGTGGGGCTTCGAACTTATGGAAATGATCCGGCACAAGTAGCCGCCATGACAAAAGCATATATGGATGGGGCCCATGCAAATCCGGGATTCTGCTGCGCTGCAAAGCATTTTCCAGGAGATGGGCTTGACTTTCGTGACCAGCATGTGGCAAACAGCGTCAATACCATGAGCTGTGAGGAGTGGGATGCAACGTTTGGCATGGTTTACAAAAACCTGATTGACAATGGACTCGACGCCATAATGGCAGGGCACATTATGCAGCCAGCCTATGCAAGACATTTCAACCCCAAGCTTACCGATGACGAGATGATGCCGGCTACGTTATCGCCGGAATTGATTCAGGGACTGCTGCGCAGCAAGCTTGGATTTAACGGCTTGATTTTGACGGACGCCTCCCATATGGTGGGTCTGACCTGCCGCATGAAGCGCAGCGACATGCTTCCGGCAGCAATTGCCGCAGGCGTGGATATGTTCTTGTTCTTTAATGAGATGGAGGAAGATTTCGCCAGCATGAAGCAGGGGTATTTGGACGGACGGATCACGGAAGAACGCCTGGATGACGCGCTTCGCCGTATTCTTGCCCTGAAAGCGCACATGGGGCTTCATAAAAAGGCAAAAAATGAATTGATGATGCCAAAAGAGCAGATAAAGAGCATTATCGGCTGCGACGCTCACGTTGCGATGCAAAAAGAAATATCGCAAAAGGCGCTCACGCTGGTGAAATACAAGGACAAGGATGTGCTGCCGATGACGCCGGAGCGTTATAAGCGGATTATGATCGTATATGTAAAAGGATTGTCTGCCCCGGGGCTGGCTTCTTTGCTAGGAAAAGGCAAGGAGACGCCAGCAGAGCGGCTGCGGGACAAGCTGATAGAAAAAGGATTTGACGCTTTTATTTATGAAAGTCCCATCGACGACATGGTGAAAAAAATAGAAGCAGGGGAGAAGGCAGACATCAATCTTTATTTTGCAGAAAAAACGCCGATCAAGGAATTTCGTGAAAATCAAGATCTTATCATCACGCTGGTGGATATTGCAGGAGGATTTCAGCCTGTGGCGCGTCCTGCATTTGGGATGACCAAAGGCGGCGGGGAGATTCCATGGTATGTCTTTGAACTTCCGGTTCTTGTCATCAGCACGCAATACCCTTATGTGCTGGCAGACATACCGCAGGCGAGAACGTATATTAATGCTTACGACAGTAAGCCAGCAACCTTGGATGTGCTGGTTGAGAAGCTAATGTCTGGGGAGAAGGCTTTTGTGGGAACAGATCCAATCGGCGCATTCTGCGGCTTATTTGATACGCATATATAAGGAGGCAAGGAAAACGACATGGAAATGACATTCCGCTGGTACGGAGAAGGCAATGACAGCATCACTCCGGAGATGATTAAGCAGATTCCGGGAGTGACAGGGCTTGTCTGGGCGCTGCATGACAAGCAGGCAGGAGAGATTTGGGAAGAACAGGAGATAGAGCAAGTGCGCCGCCGCATCGAGGGCGCTGGATTTCATATGGACGTGGTAGAAAGCGTCAATGTGCATGATGATATTAAAATAGGGCTTCCTTCCAGAGATCAATATATCGAAAACTATAAGGCGACGCTGCGCAACTTGGCAAAATTCGGGGTCAAGGTAGTCACCTATAATTTTATGCCGATTTTTGACTGGACGAGGACAGATTTGTTTCATCCGCTAGAGGACGGTTCCACCGCCTTGTTTTATGAGAAGAATAAGATCCAGGACGATTATAAAGAGATGGCGGATTACATCTTAAAGAATCTGCATGGCATGACATTCCCAGGCTGGGAGCCCGAGCGGATGGCGAAGCTGGATCAGCTTTTTGAGGCTTATAAGACTGTGACAAAGGAAAAATTGTGGGAAAATCTCAAATATTTTCTAGAGGCGCTTATGCCAGTTTGCCATGAGACAGGAATCAAAATGGCGATTCACCAGGACGATCCGCCTTGGGATATTTTCGGACTGCCGCGCCTGCTTTGTGATAAAGATTCGATTGGAAAGCTGCTGCGCATGGTGGATGACGAGCACAATTGCCTTTGCCTTTGTTCTGGCTCACTGGGAGCAAACCAAAGGAACAATGTGTCAGAGATTGTCCGTGCGCATTGTGACCGCATTGCCTTTGCGCATATTCGCAACGTGCGCCATTATCCAAACGGCGATTTTACCGAGGCCTCCCATAGGGATTGCGACGGCGATACGGGCATTCTTGAAATCATGAAAGCGTATCATGACTGCGGATATACAGGTTATGTGCGCCCAGACCATGGACGTCACATCTGGGGAGAGACGTGCAGGCCAGGTTATGGGCTTTATGACCGCGCCATGGGAATCATGTATCTGTGGGGCTGCTGGGATATGCTGGAAAAGCTGGAAGGAAAGGCGGACAAGAGTACGAAATGAGACAATTCATGGATCAGGATTTCCTGCTGTCCACAGACACGGCAAGGAGATTGTATTATGAGGCAGCCAAGCCGCTGCCGATTATTGACTATCACTGCCACATCAATCCGCAAGATATAGCGCAAGACCGCAAGTTTGATAATCTGACGCAGTTGTGGCTGGGAGGCGATCATTATAAATGGCGGGTGATGCGCGCTGCGGGCGTGCCCGAGGAGCAAGTAACCGGGCGCGCAGATGACCGGGAGAAATTCCGCGCTTTTGCCAAGACGATGCCTCAGCTGATCGGAAATCCAATTTATCACTGGAGCCATCTGGAACTGCAGCGTGCTTTTGGGATTACAAGACAGCTCGCTTTGGAGACGGCGGACGATATTTTTGATCAGTGCAGAGAGAAACTAAAAGATTGTTCCGCAAGGAAATTTCTAAAGCAGTTTGACGTCAAGGCATTGTGTACCACGGACGATCCGGCGGACGATTTGAAGTGGCATGAGATCATTGCCAAAGATCAGGCCATGGAGGCGAAAGTTTTTCCGGCATTCCGCCCAGATCAGAGTATCAATATTGATAAGCCAGGGTTTGCGGCATACATCAAAAGGTTATCTGAAGTGTGCGGATTTGCGATTCAATGTGTGGAAGATGTGAGAAAGGCTCTTTATCAGAGAATGGATTATTTTGAGGCTCATGGATGCTTGTGTGCAGATCACGGGCTGGATTATTGCATGTATCAAGCCCCAGACTTAAAGCAGGCGCAGCAAGCTTTTACAGCGGCAATGCGGGGAGAATTTCCCGAGAAATCAAAGGCGGACGCTTATAAGACGTTTGTTACCATTTCATGTGCTAAAAGATATGCAGAGCTTGATTGGGTGATGCAGCTTCATTTTGGATGTCTGCGCAATAATAATAAGCCTCAGTTTGCAGTCCTTGGCCCGGATACGGGATATGACGCAGTGAATAGTCGCTCAGGAGTCGAAAATCTGGCGCCTCTGTTGAATGCATTTGCGGAACATGGCAAACTTCCCAAGATGATTTTATATTCTCTAAACCCTTCAGACAATACGGCGATTGCCACTATCATGGCATGTTTTCAGGGAGGCGGAGTACCAGGCAGAATCCAGCAGGGAAGCGCATGGTGGTTTAATGACAGCAGGCCAGGGATGCGTGCCCAGCTTACGGAGCTTGCTGCCAATGGGGTGCTTGGCAGGTTTGTGGGGATGCTCACCGATTCTAGGTCTTTTTTAAGCTACACCAGGCATGAATATTTCCGCCGGGTGCTCTGCGAGCTGATTGGAGAATGGGTCGAGAGCGGGCAATATCCTGATGACAGGGCGCAGCTTGAGCGGATGGTAAAAGACTTGTGCTATTATAATACCAGGGAATTCTTTGGTTTTCAGGTGTAGGGCGTGTGAGGAGCGTTTTTTCACGGAATGTTCATACAAAATTTAAGCTTCGTTTAAAGTTTCACGATTATACTGGGCGCAGATGATAAACAGTGTATGAAGAAAGGAAATCGAAGCTTATGAAAAGAAAATATGTGGCGTTGTTGCTTAGCGGGGCTTTGGGGCTGTCGTTATTTAATGGATGCGGGAATAAAGAGCTAGGGGAAAGTTTAGAAACTTTGGCAGCAGGAGAGCAAAACACAGATGCGGTGTATGGCGAGGTCAGTCAAATGTCGGAAAACGCCGTTAGTATAAAAGTAGGAAATAGAAAGAAAATGGAACAGCCCGATGGGGAAGCGCCAGAAAAGCCAGACCAGGATGACTTGACAGATCAAAAAGCAAACGGAAGACAAATGCCGCAGGCAGAGTCAGGGGAATTGCGTTCTATCTTGGATTTGACAGGGGAAGAGCAAGAGATCCCATTGACAAAGGAAACGTTATTTCAACGTCAGGATATGAGGGGAGGTCCAGGCGGAATCGAGAATGGAGCGACAGACGATCCTGGAACGACAGAAGAAATCAGCAGCTCTGACATTGTGAAAGGAGATGTGATCATGGTGACATTTGCAGACGATGGAAGTGCAAAAACGGTTACAGTGATATCCCCGATGGGAGGCAGCAGGGATTTTGGCGGGCGAGAAAATGATGGCTCTATGCCTAATGATGTTCCAGATAACAAACAGCAAGGAAATGAAACGATCTAGTGTACTGACATGTTGATATTTAACAAAATTACGCAGGATATTTGTCTTTCTGCAAGGCAGATTTTCGACGGCGTAGCGGTGGCTACGGCTAGAAAATCTAGCGCAGCAGATGGGCAAATAGGCAAGTAAGTTTGTCTATTTATCAGCATGTCAGCACACTAGGGAGAAATGCAAACATATAGTTTTGAGGAAGAACAGGAGGATTGAATTTTGAAGAGTGCAGCAGGCAATTGGAAACGTTTGTGGAAGAAGAAAAAAGCAGTGCTGCTTTTTGGGTTGGCAGCAGGGGCGGGATTGATTTCTTTTGGGATCTATTCCGTGAAAGGTACGCCTGCAAAGGGAAGCCAAAGGCAGGAGATCACCTTTCAGGAAACGCAGGCAAAGATAGGAAGCATTTCCAATACGATCGTGGGAACAGGGAATTTAGAGCTGGCAGAAGGCGAGACCGTGGGCATTCCTTCTGGGCTTGTCGTGGAGGAAGTCAAGGTGGAGGCAGGAGACCAAGTTTCGAAAGGTGACGTTCTCGCCGTACTGGATCAGTCTTCCGTGCTTTGCGCCATGGAAAATGTTCAAAAAGAGATCGAGGACTTGGATGAAATGATTGACGAGAGTAGCGGCGAGGAGGAGGTGCAGTCAGTAAAATCAAAGGTAGAAGGCAGGATCAAGAAAATATATGTTCAGCAAGGAGAGGAGATTTCTGAATGCATGGTGGAACAAGGCGCGCTGATGCTGATATCCCTCGACGGATATCTGGCAATTGACATTTCCACAGATACAGAGCTTGCAAAGGGGGACGCTGTTAATGTGATTCGTTCAGATGGAACTAGCAAGGAGGGGACCGTGGAAACTGTCTCAGATGGAACAGTTACAGTGCTTTGCTCAGACAGCGGCATTGGAATGGGGGAAGAAGTGACTGCTGCAGACACCCAGGGCAATGTTTTGGGAACTGGGAGCACTTACATACATAGGCAGCTTGCGGTCACACAAGCAACAGGCGTTGTGGAAGATATCTGCGTATCGGAGGATGAGAAAATATACAGTGGAACCACGCTTTTTACTGTAGAAGAGGAACAGAGCCTGGAATATCAGGAACAAATCGCAGAGCGGCAGGAATTAACAGAAACGCTTCAGAAATTGCTTGTATTATCTAAGAGCGGGACTATTACGGCACAAACGGATGGGATTGTTCAATCGGTAAATATCTCTGCTGAAAACAGTCAAAGCGCAAGTCAGTCTGGAAATCTGCAGATATCGAAGAATTCTGTTTCAGTGGTGGCAAGTGCGCCCGAGCTTTCCGAGGAACGGGCGGAGAAAGCTTTGGCATTCGAACTTGCATCTTCTGGCGCTTCTGACAAAAATATGCTTGTGCTCGAAATCCCTGAGACAGGGAAAAAGCCTCAAAAGCAGATTGAGACAGAAGATGGGAGCTATCAAGGGACGATTTCCTGGAAGCCAGAAGACGAAGCATTTGCACCAGAGACTTCTTATCAGGCAAAGATTAGCCTTTTGGCAGGCGAGGGATATTGTTTTACCGAGGACAGCGTCAGACAGATCCAGTCTGGCGTCCTTGCAGGCGTAACGGTGTCGGAGGATGGAAAACTGCTCGATTTCCAGATCACCTATCCTGCTACTGGCGCAGAAGATGAAAAAGAGGAACATAATCCTGAGGAAGACACAAAAAAAGAGCAAAATCCCCAGGATGACAGGGATGCAGAGGAAGAGTTAGATCGTCAGGAAGAAACAGAAAATAGAGCAGATGACAAAATATCGCAGCAGCAGCCTGCAAATGGAGCTGAAAATAAAACGGAAACTGATGAAAGAGCGGCATCAGGCATCTTCAATGATGCAGGAGCAGGGAATGGATCGAATCTGACTGCGGATGCTTCCAAAGCCATACAAAGCAGAACGGTAGCTACCGTTGACTCCGGCAGTGCAGCAGGAAGTTCCGGGTCAGGCGAAAGTGAGGAGCAAGAGGCGTCTGGCAGCAGCGAAGTAGCGGCTTTTACGCTGGCAGCATCAGACACCATGGTTTTAGCCGTAAATGTTGACGAATTGGATATTAACTCTGTAGACTTAGGGCAGGAGGCAAAAATCACACTGGACGCCATAGAGGGGGAAGAGTTTTCAGGCACGGTGACTAAGATTGGAAGTTCTGCAAGCAGTTCCGCAGGCGTGGCAAAATATACGGTCAAAATTACGATTCCGAAAGATCAGAGGATGAGAGAGGGCATGAATGCTTCCGCGGTCGTGACCATTGAAAATAAGGAAAACGTAGTGACAATTCCAGTAAACGCCCTTCAGGAACGTGGGAATCGTGTCTTTGTGTATACGGAATCTGATGGTGAAGGAAAGCTTTCAGGAGAACGGGAAGTGACTACCGGGTTATCTGACGGTGATACCGTGGAAATCACGGAAGGCTTGTCCGAGGGAGACAAGATATATTATCAGAAGACTGGCAACTTATCCCAGCAGGGATTTGGAGGCATGGGCGCAGGTTTCAGAGACGGCATGGGCGAGATGCCAGGAGGAGGTCCCGGAGGCGCCATGGGAGAAATGCCAGATGGCGATTTCAAACAAGGGAATCCCAACAGAGGCGCTTTTGACAGGAACGAATAGGAGATGGAATATGATTCAATTACAGCAAGTTTCAAAAATTTATGAGATGGGAACGGACAGGGTCTATGCCTTGGACCATGCCGACATGGAAATTAAAGAAGGGGAATTTGTCAGCATTGTAGGACCTTCTGGAAGCGGCAAATCTACGATGATGAATATTATCGGCTGTCTTGACACGGCGGACGAGGGAGCCTATATTTTGGATGGAATCTCTGTTGAGCGCTATTCTGAAAAAGAGCTTGCAAAGATTCGCAATCAAAAGATCGGATTTATTTTTCAGAATTTCAATCTGTTGCCCCGGCTTACGGCAGAGGAAAACGTGGAGCTTCCGCTGATTTATCAAAAGTTGTCTGGAAAGGAACGAAAGCGCAGAGTGCGCAGGGCACTGGAACAAGTAGAGCTTGCTCACCGCATGGGGCATCGCCCGGCAGAACTTTCCGGCGGACAGCAGCAGAGAGTGGCTATTGCGCGCGCTTTGGTGACGGAGCCGTCATTGTTTCTTGCGGATGAACCTACGGGGAATCTGGATTCTAGGACGGGACAGGAAATTATGACATTGTTCCATGCTCTTCACCAGGCAGGACATACGATCGTCCTGATTACGCACGACGATCAGGTGGCAAAGGAAGCAGAGCGCAAGATACATATTCGGGATGGAAAGGTCAGGGAGGTGGAAGCGTGATCATTCAAACTGGAAAAATGGCGTGGAATGCGGTTTGCGGCAATAAGCTGAGGACATTTCTGACCATGCTTGGCATTATCATTGGCGTAGCGTCTTTGATTGTCCTAGTATCGATAGCCGACGGGGCGGGCAATTCTGTGTCTAATCAGATTTCTGAAATGGGAAGCGATTATCTGAGCGTGCGCATTAGCGATGATAAAGAGAATCCTCTGAAGCTGTCAGAATTTACAGACTTGCTCGATCAAGAAGAATTTCTCTCCTTTGCGCCGATCGGCCGCACTAGCGTTACTGCAAAAAGCGGTTATACTAGCAGTTCCATAAACGTATATGGAACCAGCGGGGGGTATTTTGACATTATGGATATGGAATTATATTCTGGCAGATTCTTGAAACAGACGGATCTTGAGAATCATTCGCATGTGCTTGTGATTTCTTATGAAACTGCTGTGGAATATTTTGGACGGGCAGATGCGGCGGGGGAAATTCTGACATTGGACGGCAGGCAGTTTCAGATCGTCGGCGTGCTTTCTGAGGACTGCGTCTCTCCTTTTTCAGCAATGCAGGTCGCAAACAGCGAAGAGAGTTCTGAGACCGTGGTGCTAGAGGGCTATATTCCTTATTCTTCCTTGAGCAAGATTGCCGATCATGTGCCAGAAATCAATCAATTTTACGTGTCCTCTGAAAATGAAGATTCCATGGAGCAGGCACAACAGAAATTAGAAGAAATTCTTTTCAAGCGATTTGGGAATGATGAGGATGCATATGCGATCCAAAATCAGTCAGAGGTAATGGAAGCCATGGCCGAGGTAGATCACACAATGTCGCTTCTGCTGGGAGGAATTGCGGCGATATCCCTCCTGGTGGGAGGAATCGGGATCATGAATATTATGCTGGTATCTGTCACTGAGCGTACCAAAGAAATCGGCATTCGCAAGGCGATTGGGGCAGGACAGGGAAGCATTATGGCGCAGTTTTTGCTGGAAGCGCTGATTGTCAGCCTTGCGGGGTGTCTGGCTGGAATCGGGTGTTCCTGGTGTGCATTGAAATTGATCGCAACCGTTATGGGGCAGGCGTTTAGCGTATCTATGGATCATAACGTGGCGCTGCTTTCCGTGCTGTTTTCGGCAGTGATCGGCATTGCGTTTGGAATTTATCCGGCAAATAAGGCTGCAAAGAAGAAGCCTATTGACGCACTGCGCTATTCAGGATAACTATGGCGGATGGAAAGACAGAGATCATGGTAACTTTCTTATGAGAAATAGAAAAATGTGTTTGCCTGCACCCCGCTGCATCTGTTAAAAAAATCAACTTTTATCTTTTTTGAAAGTGTTTAACAGAATGTATGTAGCAATCAGTAGGAGGACCGTAAAGCAAAGTATCATATACATGGTTGACGTGCTTACTTGATTGTCAAAAAAATACAGATTGCAATCAAGAGAATCTCTTATTTCTGCAATGATCTCTGTTGGGATGCCTTGATTTTGCATTTTGGCAAGAACGCCTTGCATAGCGTGATTGCGAATAAGCGAAGTACCGTAAGTTCCTGGTAAAAATGAAATTGTTTTCTGTAGTCCTTCTCCAAATGACGAGATCGGCATATATGCGCCGCAAATAAAACCGTATCCTGAACTAATAATGGTACCTACTGCTGAAATCTGTCCTTGTGTTGATAAGAAAAAGTTGATCACTGAAGATAGAGCTGTTCCAAACAAAACAAGCAGTAAAATGTCAAAGAATAAAAGGAATATGTCTGTTAGCGACATATGCCATCCAACGATAGCCACATAAATTAAACAAATGCCCGTTGCAACGAAGCAAATGATAAGCGTTGAAAGCAAAGTTGCAAAATAATAACCCATAGAAAGCGTTGAGGCTTTTACAGGAGATATTTTGAAATCTTTTATAGTACCGTTAGCCTTGTCTTGTACCATTAAAAAATTGGAACAAAAAGCAACTGTCACGCATGAAACGGCTAGAATCGAAGATATAAGCTGACCGCCCACAAGCCCTTCTATGATGCTTTCAGAAAGCTTCAATGCGTCAGGCAGGTTAGAGGTAAAACTATCACGGTACACATTGCCAAGAAAAGTCGCATAAAGTACAAGTAAAATAATAGGCGTGATCAGAGAGGTTAGAAACATTCCCTTATCTTTGAAAAACAGTTTGACATTTCTTTTTATAAGCATGAACAAGATACTCATTTTTCTACACCTCCTATCAGCGTTTTACCCGTGACCGCAAGAAATACATCGTCCATTTTCCCTTTCGTTATTTCATAATCATGGAACAATTGGGGATGTTTCACAATAAGATCGGTTGCAGCCCTTGTGTTTGGAACAAAAAGACGATAACCGTTTCTGATCTGCTCGTACGTTACGCCAAGAGCCTTGATCATATCTTCCGTTACGCCATAGAGGGTGATGTAATCTCCCGTATAAGTATTTTTGAGTTCGAGCGGCGTGCCTTTTGCGGATATCTCACCACCATCGATAATCACGATATAGTCGGCTTCTGCAGCTTCTTCCATATAATGTGTAGTTAGAAACACGGTCATCTTTTCATCCTTACGAAAATTGGATATGACGTTCCAAAGCGTTTTACGAGTTTGTGGGTCAAGTCCTGTTGTAGGCTCGTCAAGAATAAGGATTTTGGGCATATGAAACAATGCGCGGGCAATATCGATTCTTCTGCGCTGCCCTCCCGATAATTTAGCGACGGTACGTTTGACGAAATCCTCAAAATCAAGTATTTTTGCGAGTTCTGCAAGTCTTTTTTTGAATTCCATACCAGTAATGCCGTATAAAGCGGCGCGGCTTTCCAAATTATCGTAAACGGAGAGTGCGGAATCGAGAACAGAAGATTGGAACACTACGCCAAGTTCACGCTTCACAAAATCGATGTCCTTATCTAAGTCGTGTCCGTCAATTAAAATGTGACCGCTGTCTTTTGACAGTTGTCCGCACATTATATTTATAGTAGTGGATTTTCCTGCGCCATTGATACCAAGAAAAGCGAATAACTCTCCCTCTTTGACTCGAAAACTTAAATCTTGAACAGCTTTCACTTTTCCAAAGTTTTTGCTAAGGTGATCGATTTGGATCATATTGCTCATTTAATTTCCTCCTGTATAGCGGTGCTTTAATCCTTCATAGGCGTCAGTCAATGTCCTGCTTATAAACGCTATATCCCAATTCAAGTAGGAAGTGGCTATCATAGTGGCAATGCCATGAACAAAAATCCACATTTCTAAGTGAAAGAGGAATGCTTGATCTTCGCTTATCGCAAGATTTTTCATTATCATTTTCAAAAGAGGGCGTATCTGATCTCGATTTTCTTCGATATTTTCTTTTGTCCGGTCACGCATAAAAAGTATTTTAAACAATTCTTTTTCTTCTTTCGCAAATTGAATATATGCCATGCCACTTGCTTTATATGGAGGATATTTTTTATCAGCTATGCCTCTTTGTATATAAGACTGATAAAGCATATTCGCTGAATTTATAACCTCGCTTTGCAATTCCTCCATATTGTGAAATAATCCAAAAATAGGTTTCGCAGATGAGCCAAGTTTTGCGGCCACGCCTCTAGCGGTCAAACCGCTGATCCCATGTTCTTTTGTCAAAGTTAAAGCAGCAGCGATAATCTGTTCTCTTGTGAATTTGTATTTTGGCGGCATTCCTTTACCTCCATTTTGAATCTGATGTTGCGCAACTTATGTTTCCTATTATACCTATGTTTTCTGATTTGTCAAGAGAACATTTTTTGAGTTTCCAAATTTTTTATAATGGCCGATATTATAATGCCAAAAGGGAGCTGTCGCACGGATGTACTTGCCTGTTTAAAAGGTTTACATTGCAAAGCAATGAAAACAATATGCACAAATATTATCTTGGGAAGCTAGCTTCCCAGAATAATTTTGTGCATTCTGTCTTTGCCGCATGAGCGGCAAGAACTTTTAAACAGGCAAGTACATCCGTGCGAAAGCCCCCTTTTGGCGCTTTGAATTGCAAAATTTGGAAACTAAAAAACGTTTTTATTAGAGTTTCCGTATATTCTATCTAAGCTGCATTCTGCAACAGTCCCATCCCTAATCATAAGAAGTATGCCTTAAATGAAGACATTATGATTACCTGTTTTAAGACATGCGTTTTTGATAGTTCTGTTCTAGGCGGCTGAGCAGGCTGTAAAGCCCCCAGGCAACAAGACATAAAATCACAATCGACATAATCACCCAGTCTAGTTTAAACACTTGGCTTCCATAGATGATCAGGTAGCCAAGCCCCTGCCTGGAAGAAATAAATTCTCCGATGATCACTCCGACCAAGCATAAGCCGATATTTACTTTCATAATCGAAAAGAAAGACGGGATGCTGGCAGGGAGCACCACTTTGGCGAGAATATGATATTTTGTTCCACCCAAAGTCCGAATGAGCTTGATCTTTTCAGGATCCACCGACTGAAAGCTGGTGTAAAGGTTCAAAATTGACCCAAAAACTGCCACGGACATGCCAGTGATGATAATGGTGTTGTAATTGGCGCCCAGCCATACAATCAAAAGGGGCGCTAAGGCAGATTTGGGCAGGCTGTTTAAAATTACCAGATAAGGTTCCATGGTTTCTGAAATCTTTTTGTTAAACCATAATATAATTGTTACAGTTACAGCCAGAATTAAAGCTAGTGCAAAACTAGCGACTGTTTCAAACAGCGTAACGCCGATATGAATGAACAGGGAATGGTCCAAAGCCATATTGTAAGCGCATAAGAGTACCCGGGAGGGACTGCTGAAGAAGAAGGAATCAATCCATCCAAGCCTTGCGGCTCCTTCCCACAGTCCGAAGAAACACAGGAAAATGAAAAAACGGCTGACGGCCACGGTACGCCTGTGCCTCTTTTGAGTAAGCAGAAACTTCTGCTGCGCAAGAGAAATCTCACTCATCATGATTCAACTCCTTCCATATTTTATTAAAATAATCTTTAAATTCCGGTAAATTCCTTCGTTCCAAGGGACTGACATTTTCCGGGAAGTCAATATTTATAACGCATTTGATCGTTGCCGGGCGTTTGCTCAAAATCAGGACTTTGCTGCCAAGGCTTACTGCTTCTGATAAATCATGTGTGACTAAGATCGCTGTCTTCTGTTCTTTTTTTATAATAGAGCCGATATCGTCGCCCACAGTTAGCCTTGTCTGATAGTCCAGGGCAGAAAATGGCTCGTCTAAAAGCAGTAATTCCGGTTCCAGCGCAAGGGTGCGGATTAAGGCGGCACGCTGTCTCATTCCTCCGGAAAGTTGGGAGGGCCTTGCGTTCTTAAACTTGTAAAGGCCATAGGTCTTGAGCATGTCATATATCTTATCCTTGGCGGCAGGCGTTAATTTTTTCTGAATTTCCAGTCCCAACAGGACATTTTTTTCAATGGTGCGCCATTCAAACAGATGGTCGTGCTGCAGCATATAGCCAATGGTCCCGCTGGCCTTTTGATATAATTTTTGCCCATAAAGCAAAATAGAACCGTGTTCCGGTTCTATCAAGCCTGCCAACAGGGAAAGGAGGGTGGATTTGCCGCATCCGCTAGGACCGACAATCGCTAAAAAGTCACCCTTGTGAACCGTAAAATTTATATTGGACAACGCTGGGGTTTCTCCCTGCATGGTATGATAGGAATAGCCCACATGGTTGATTTCCATCAATTTTTCCATAAGGTGCTCCTTATTCTCACTTATTATATTGTATGTGCAAAACGGGCGGATGGTGCAATTTGGCTGCAGCGGCGTGTTGACACATCTGGTATATATTTATATAATGTGCCCGTATCATGAACAAGTGGCTTGCAGATCGAGGATATGAATGAAGCTGCTTTCTCTGCATTCAGATATTTTAATATTTTTCTGACCACAAGCGGTATAGAATTTAGAAGAAAAAGGGCTGTCGCATTAAGAAATGAAGATACAGGATTTGGTATGTTCTGAGAGAGGGAGTTACCATATTTTGTATGACATTTCTTTCATGTGCCAGTCCTGCTTTTATATCTTATGAAAACAGAAAATAGAAAAGGAGCTGGGAGGATGAACAGGCATATAACGGAAAAAGATTTTAATATATATGCAATATGTTATAAAGTTACAGTTAAGAAACCGTCCATAAAAAAGGCGGTAAGCAATTCCAAACAGAACGTGAAAGTCGTCGTCAATAAGGTGCCAGGGGCAAAAGGCTATAAATTGTTGTATACGACAGATAAAAAATTCAAAAAGGGAATAAAAACTGTCAGTATAGGCAAAACCAGCGTGACCCTTGCAAAGTTAAAAAATGGAAAAACATATTATGTGAAAGTATGCGCATATGAGAAAGATTCCAAAAGAGACAATGTTTATGGTCCTTATAGTAAAGTAAAACAGGTAAAGACCAGAAACAAGTGATGAGAGTGTCTTAAACGCCGAGCAAGATGGCAGAATTACAAAAAGAGAAACGGAATGAATCTGTGTCACGAAATATTGGAGGCTATATTGAAACAGAAAAATAGCTGTATGAAAGAAATGATTGAAAAAGTGGTGATATTGAGTAATGTGATAAATTGTAATATTGGAATGGCATATAGAGAAATTTTTGCAAAAATCTTTTAGAAGAAATCATGCTGTGTTACATAGGGACATGTTGATTGGGGGCTTGGATTTGAACGACTATGATGTATTGGCATGGATTGCAGAAGTGGTTTTCTATAGAGGGATAAATTAGGGGACGGCGTCAATGTTGCAAAATCAGAAGGGAGAAAACGCAATTGGGCAAGATATTGGTTTACCATGGAAGGGATGAGGAAGTAGTATTTCCAGAAATAAGAAAAACTCGTTATACGAAAGATTTTTCATGGGGATTTTATTGCGCAAATGATTATATGAAAGCGTACAGATGGGCAGATAGAAAGTCGAGACAAGGAATCATGAATGTATATTCTTATTTTGGAAAATAAAGAGTTATAAATATTAAAGTTTGTTTACCAACGTATTAGGAGGAAAGTATAGAACAGGCTTTGATGGATGTGTCTTCTTCCTTTATCAGTGATGAAATTTCCGATTTTAATTCAAATATTTATTATAGCAATCCAGATTATTTAAAGTGGTCTTATCTGGAAAGGGAGTTGCTGGACTAAGAGAGTGTCAAAAGGAGCATTCCATATGGCTGTATTTTTGCTTGAAGCAGTATGTTTTACATGATATAATAAAAAATAATGTTATTTCCATTTTTTAGAAAAATTTAAAAAAATAGAATAATGTCAGAAAAAATGAGAGGAGGGAACCATGAGAAAAACTTGTATTGCCAATGGCGGTATGCATGGTGGCGCAAACAATGTCGTAATCATAAAATTTGGACATTGTATTTGCCAGACATGATGCGAACGGCATTGAATGCTATGGAACATCTTTCAGGAGATGAATTATTACAAGGATTACTGGGGGTTTAATTTGACAGATATCGTAAGAAGATAAAAGGGCTGTCGCAGATGCTTTCGGGGCATGGCGCAACGTTTGCAGGCTATTTTTCTCAATCTTGCACATATCTGACAACGATGCGCCTCATCGCCTCAAGACCGGGCTGGATTCTTGTGGCGGATGATTTCATGAAGTAAGATAGGCAATGCATAAAGTAAGGCATGCTCTGTCCAGCTTGCTGTGCAGTAATTAAATAGAATTAGATTCAAAAAACAGGTAGCTTTTAAGCTACAACGAAATATTGGAGGTTATTATGAAAAAGTGCAAAAAGTTGTTATCATTTATTTTGGCTATTGTTATGGCGTTTGGTGGCATTGCCATGTCCGCAACCACTGTAAAGGCGGATTCTGGAGTTGATACAATTCGGCTGCCCCTAGACGATATCTTTGCTTCAGGTACAATTGCAACGGAAGGCGCCGCTAATTTTTACGAAGTAAAACTTCCTTCGGACGGCTGGCTTACAGTCACATATCAGGGCTGGGATATCGAGGACGCTTATTACAGCATATCTAATGAGGATATGACTAGGGAATATCACAAAAATGAGGTATTTAATTCGTCAAACATTTCCCCAAAGACTTCTGCCCGAACATTGGCATTAGAAGCAGGAAACTATACGGTCAAAGTATGGGGCTATGGAAAACATATCGGAAATTACAAAATTAAGGCATCTTTTATATCTGCTCAAAATAACGAAAGCTCAAACAATAACGAATTTTCAACAGCACAGAAACTAAATAAAAATCAAAAAGTCACAGGTTTTTTGTCAGAGGATGATACTGTGGATTTTTATAGGATTGATCTGGAGAAGAAGCAAACGATACAGATCATTTATACCGCCCGCATTGAGGATTCCAATTTTCAGATTTGGGACAAAGACAATATAGAACTCCATAAAACTAACATATTTAATGCAAGTGAGACTCAGCCGAAAACATATCTATACGAGGTCACACTGGCGCCGGGAACTTATTATGTGCAGATTTATCCTTATGGTTATGACCGTGGGCGTTATACGCTGCAATGGAAAGAGAAGATCATGACAAAGTCTCTTTCCATTTCCTCAAATAAGCCAAACAGCGTAGTATCTGGAACCAAGGTGAAATTGTCTGTGAAATTCAATCCCGCCAACACGACAGTAAAAACATGTGAATGGAGATCAAGCAATTCTTCTATTGCAGAGATTAATAGCAAGGGAAACGTCATGACAAGGCGTCCCGGCATTGTAAAATTCACTGTGACGGCAATGGATGGCAGTAATAAGTTTAAGGCATACACCCTGATTGTAAAACCAAAAAAAGTGCCAAGGCCCAAATTGTCTATATCCAGTTATTATAGTAAGAGACTATATGTCAATTTCAATACCCAATATGGTTCCGATGGTTATCAGATACAATATGCGACAGATAAAAATTTTAGAGGCGCAAAAACGAAAAACGTCGCATCATCATCGGTTACGTTAAACAATTTAAAGAGAAATAAGAAATACTATGTGCGTGTACGGGCTTATGTCAAAAAAGGGAAAACAATATATCCCGGTTTATGGAGCAGCGTGGCGTCAAAAACAGTAAAATAGATCATTTGTCTTTCTGCTGTGAGAGTTTCAACTGCTTTATAGAATTTTAAATTATCACGGAGGGGCTGCCGCAAAATAGCTGTTATATACAGGATATGATATTCATACCACAAGAATCATCTGTATATAAACTGCATTTTGTGACAGTCCTTTTTCCATATTTCGATGGAAGAGTTATGCTTGTCTATTGATATTTTTTGATAAAAATGTTAGAATGTGCCAAATATGCCGCAAGACAAGGGCAGGATGGAGGAAGACATGAAATTTATCAAAAAGGCAGGCTTTATCATAGCATTGATGATTCTTTCACTTATCGTTTGCAACGAGATAAACAGCGGGGAATTGCGAAAGTCCGTGGGAAAGGCAATCATTGGCAAAAACCTTGTCAGGTGGAACGTGGAGCGCTATAATATTGATTCCGCAAAGAGCGAGCAGGTTTTTGATGGCGTCAAAGAGGACGAAGAGGCCCTCGCTCTTGTGAACGAGGTTTTGGCGTTGGAAGACGTTTTGCAGATGGCGGCGGGAAGCGTTCTTGAAAATTCCAAGCTGAGTCAGGAACTGATAGAGAAGCTTTTTTACAGTGAATTGCCAGATTCGCATTTGCAGCAGCGGATCATGGGCATCTCTTATCAGGAAAATGACACGATTGCCCTCGAAGAGCTGAGGTATCTGCGGGTGCTCCATATGGGATTTGACGGAGAGACTCATATCGGTGAGCTTTTAGTAAATCAGTCTATTGCTGAGGATATTCTAGAAATTATGTCAGAATTATATAAAAATGCATACCCCATTGAGAAAATGATTCTGGTGGACGAATATGACGCGGAGGATGAATTGTCCATGAGTGATAACAATACCTCGGCATTTAATTACCGTCAGATTGCAGGCAGCAGCCGAATGTCCAAACATAGCCTGGGTCTTGCTATAGATATTAATCCTAAATTTAATCCTTATGTCAAGAACCTTGAAAATGGGGAGATTGTGATTAGTCCTGCAAATGCAACGGAATATGCAGACCGTGGCAAGACATTTGCATATAAGATTGACGAGCACGATTTATGTTACCTGCTATTTACAGAACATGGCTTTAACTGGGGCGGGAACTGGAATTCTGTCAAAGATTACCAGCATTTTGAGATGCCATAATTGATTCAGTTTGAAATAGTTGTGCTGATGTAAAAAAAGAGGTATAATAAGCTCCGACATAAAAGCGACAGAATAAAAAGTGATAGAAATGGAGAAGACTTATGCAGATTTATTTGCCGACCAATGTATACAGTGAAACAGACTGCGTGATGAACCACAGGAAGGAATTGGCGGCTCTGGGAAGCAGGGCGCTGCTTGTGACAGGGAAACATTCTTCACGGATCAACGGGGCATTGGAGGATGTTCAAAAAGCCCTGCAGGAGGAGCGGACATCGTATGTCGTATTTGATGAGATTGAGGAAAATCCTTCGATTGAGACGGTGATCAAAGCGAGGACCTTAGGCGTGCAAGAACAGGTGGATTTCGTGGTGGGAATTGGCGGCGGTTCCCCGATGGATGCGGCAAAAGCCATTGCCCTAATGATCGCAAATCCAACAGAAATCCAGGAGCTGCTCTATCAAAAACGGGAGCTGCCTGCGCTTCCATTGGCTGAGATTCCTACGACTGCAGGAACGGGATCAGAGGTGACTCCCTACGCAATCCTCACCATCCATGCCCGCAAGACGAAGCAGAGTATCAGTCATAAAATATATCCCAGCCTTGCCCTGATCGACAGTCGTTATTTAAAAACGGCGAGCTTGAATACGCTGCTTGACACAGCGGTAGATGCGCTGGCTCATTTGATAGAGAGCTACTTGAATGCCAATGCCAATGTATATAACCGCATGTATTCAGAGAAAGGATTGTCATTATTTGCAGAAATCAAGGATGATTTGACGCAGTGCAGGCGGCAGGGCAAAGAGCCGGTGTTGTCTCTTTCTGACACGGTGTTTGGCAGTCTGATGCAGATAGCGGCTATTGCGGGCATGGCGATTGCCCATACAGGGACTTCCCTTCCCCATGGCTTGAGCTATCCGGTTACTTACGAAATGCATGTGCCGCATGGCAAGGCGGTGGGAATCTTTCTGCCAGGGTTTCTTGCCTGCTATCAAAATAAGGAAGAAGTGGAGATGCTGCTGAAGCGTATGGGATTTGCGACAGTCGAAGATTTCACCGAATATTTGCAAGAACTTCTTGGAAAATTGGAGATTCCAGATCATCTGTGGGATGAAGATGTGAAGTCTATGTTGGAAAATCAGGAAAAATTAAAGAATTATCCGTTTCCCATAGACCAGCAAGCCTTGTATGCTTTTCGCAGATAGAGGAATAGCTTGATGAAGAGAAATTATCAGAAAGAGTTAGAAAAGATCATAGAAAAGCAGCAGCAACTGCATATAGTGCCAAAGCTGCTGCTGCATAGTTGTTGCGCACCCTGCAGCAGCTATGTATTGGAATATTTGTCTCAGCATTATCAAATTACAGTGTTTTACTATAATCCCAATATTTATCCGGCGGAGGAATATGGAAAGCGGGCAAAGGAACAAAGGTGCTTTATCCAGCGTTTTTCACAATCTTGTCTTGCGGACAAGGAAAAGGCGTTTCATGCGATTGATTTTTGTGAAGGCAGGTTTGAACAAGAGCGTTTTTACGAAATTTCCAAAGGGTTAGAGCACCTGTCAGAGGGAGGAGAGAGATGTTTTCGATGTTATGAGCTGCGCCTGAAAGAGGCGGCGAAATATGCATTGGAACTGGGAATGGATTACTTTACGACGACGCTTTCCATCAGTCCCCTTAAAAATGCTGACAAGCTCAATGAGATTGGGGAAAAACTGTCGCAGGAATATGGGATTTCGTATCTCTGTTCTGATTTTAAAAAGAAGAATGGTTATAAACGTTCGGTAGAGCTTTCGAAAGAATACGAGATGTACCGTCAAGATTATTGCGGATGCGTGTTTTCCAAACAAGAGCGGGAACGCAAAAGTCTGCAACAGGCACAAGTCATGGTTTAAGGGTTTCAAAGGAGGAAAAAATGGCACAGTTATGGGGCGGACGCTTTACAAAGGAGACAGATCAGTTAGTCTATCATTTTAATGCGTCCATATCATTTGATAAAAAATTCTATCGGCAGGATATGGAGGGCAGCATCGCTCATGTAAAGATGCTGGGAAAGCAGGGGATTTTAACAGAGCAGGAAACGGAAAGCCTGGTGGCGGCAGTGAACCAGATTCTTCAAGAAGTGGAGTCTGGCGCCCTAGAGATTTCTCATGAATATGAAGATATTCACAGCTTTGTGGAAGCCACCCTGATTGATCGGTTGGGAGACGCGGGGAAGAAGCTACACACAGGAAGAAGCCGCAATGACCAGGTGGCGCTAGATATGCGTCTGTATACCAGACAGGAAATCTTAGCGACAGATGAGCTGTTACAAGAACTATTAAATACAATTTTAATAATTATGGAAGATAATGTCAATACTTTCATGCCAGGATTTACGCACTTGCAGAAAGCGCAGCCTGTCACGCTGGCGCACCATATGGGCGCTTATTTTGAAATGTTCAAACGTGACCGTCTGCGGATGCAGGATATTTACAAGAGAATGAATTATTGCCCTTTGGGTTCCGGCGCTTTAGCAGGTACGACGTATGACCTGGACCGCTATTATACGGCGCAGCTTCTAGGATTTGAGGGACCGACGCTAAACAGCATGGACGGAGTGTCTGACCGGGATTATCTGATTGAATATTTGTCGGCGCTCTCTACGGTGATGATGCATTTAAGCCGTTTTTCAGAAGAGATTATTATATGGAACAGCAATGAATATCAGTTTGTAGAGATTGACGACGCCTACAGTACGGGGAGCAGCATTATGCCCCAGAAAAAGAATCCTGACATAGCAGAGCTTGTCCGGGGCAAGACCGGACGAGTGTATGGAGCGCTGATGTCATTGCTGACCACCATGAAAGGAATACCGCTTGCATATAACAAGGACATGCAGGAGGATAAGGAGCTGGCGTTTGACGCCATAGATACGGTAAAAGGATGCCTGGCTTTATTTGAGGGAATGTTGTCGACCATGAAGTTTAACAGAGAAAAGATGGAGGCGAGTGCCAAAAACGGTTTTACCAATGCTACCGACGCAGCGGATTATCTGGTGAATCATGGCGTGCCGTTCCGTGACGCCCATGGAATCGTAGGACAAATGGTATTACATTGCATTGAGAAAGGGATTGCCATTGATGATATGTCCCTTGAAGAGCTAAAAGCGATCAGTCCAGTGTTTGAAGAAGATATTTTTGGAGCGGTTTCTATGGAAACTTGCGTGGAGAAGCGTCTCACAGTCGGAGCCCCGGGACAGGAGGCGATGAAAAAGGTCATTGCCTTAGAAAAACAATATCTATCACAGGATTGGAAGACTGAAATACCCGATTGGGAACATAAGCTGCTGGGATAATTTATACATCTTACACAGATTTAAAGTGGATGCCCTGCTAAATTTGTAACATATTGGGTCTTGCATTTTACGGAGAAATATATTAGTATATCATACGAAAAACAATTGTACGCCCAGAACGGACAAAAAGACTAGAGCTCCCGAATGCAAGAAAAGGGAGGGCAAGGAGAAAAAGATGAGTCAGAAATTAAGAGCAGGAATTCTTGGTGGAACTGGTATGGTAGGACAGCGGTTTATCGCATTGTTAGAAAATCATCCTTGGTTTGAAGTTACTACCATTGCGGCAAGTCCGCGTTCCGCAGGTAAGAGATATGAGGAGGCAGTGGGAGACCGGTGGAAAATGGACACTCCGATGCCAGAAGCAGTAAAAGATCTTGTGGTAATGAATGTCAATGAAGTGGAGGCAGTGGCTTCCCAGGTAGATTTCGTATTCAGTGCCGTTGATATGTCAAAGGAAGAAATCAAAGCGATCGAGGAGGCATATGCCAGGACGGAGACGCCGGTGGTCTCCAATAATAGCGCGCATCGCTGGACGCCAGATGTACCAATGGTCGTGCCGGAAATTAATGCGGACCATATGAAGGTGATAGAGTTTCAGAAAAAGCGTTTGGGGACGGAAAGAGGATTTGTGGCAGTGAAGCCAAATTGCTCGATTCAGTCTTATGCCCCCGTTTTGACAGCATGGATGGAATTTGAGCCTTACGAGGTAGTGGCAACCACTTATCAGGCGATCTCAGGGGCGGGCAAGACGTTTCAGGATTGGCCGGAGATGATCGGGAATATCATTCCCTATATTGGCGGAGAGGAAGAAAAATCTGAGAAAGAGCCTTTGCGCATCTGGGGAGAAGTCAAAAACGGCGTAATTGAGCCGGCTGTTTCTCCTCTGATAACTTGCCAGTGTATTCGGGTTCCGGTGTTAAATGGTCATACAGCGGCAGTGTTTGTGAAGTTTCGTAAAAAGCCTTCCAAAGAAGAATTAATTCAAAAGCTGGTTGAGTTCAGCGGCGTTCCGCAGCAATTGCAGCTTCCAAGCGCGCCGAAGCAGTTTATACAGTATATAGAAGAGGAGAATCGCCCGCAGGTGACAGAAGATGTAAATTATGAAAACGGCATGGGCGTCAGCGTGGGCCGCCTGAGAGAAGATACAGTATACGATTGGAAATTTGTCGGACTCTCACACAATACGGTCCGTGGAGCAGCAGGAGGCGCAGTGCTGTGTGCAGAGCTCCTTAAGGCACAGGGATATATTATAGAGAAATAACAAGAGATAAGAATGGATGAGGCTGGCTCTGGCGCTTCATGTGGTTATATTTAAAGATTAACCAGATGGAGTGTTGGGAGACAGCCTTAAAATATGATTTTCAGTGATAGCAAGAACCATGATTGTCATCATTACAGAGAGATGATGTAGCCGTATTTCTTGATCCACGAATAGTGAGGAAAGATGATTGTGAATACTCGATTTGCGTACTAAAATACGCAAAAATATTGATATTTGTACCTGGGTATGTTAAGATGGAGAAAAAAAGGGAGGGCAGGCTTGTGGATCAAATATCAGTTAAAAAACGGGTGCATCGTTTGATACAGCTTTTCCTCAAAATAGCTTCACAACTATTGAACAAAAAGTTAAATCGTGATACTATGAAATAAAAGATTATTACATCAGATGAGAAAGGAAATGCGGCTATGACGGGAAGAAAATCGCAGTTGCAGTATATTGAGCAGTCATATAGTCAAAGCGGAAATCAGATTCTGGTTCTGTATGGGCGCAGAGACAACCAAGCCAGAGAGCTAGTACAGGAGTTCTGCCAAAATAAGAAATTCTTCTATTACTATGCGCCAGAAGTTTCAGCTAAGGCGCAAAAGGCGAGGATGGGACGCGAGATCGCAGAACATTACAAGATTTCTTTGTCAGACCAGAATTATGATACTTATTTTAAACGAGTCAAAAGTGGAGACGCCAGCAAACTGGTTTTGGTAGTGGAAGAATTTCAGCATATTTTAAAAAAGGATCTCGAATTCTTAAATAGCGTGATAAAGTTAAAGAACAAAAAGCTCTATCCTGGTCCAGTGTTGATTCTGCTTTGTTCCAGCGATATCCCCTGGATCGAACAAGAACTGCCCCAGATTTTGGGGAAAGCAGAAAAAAAGATTGCTGGGATTCTAAAGTTGGAAGAGCTGCGGTTTGGGGATGTGGCAGTAAGCTTTCCGGACTATGACCTGAGTCAGAAAGTGGAAGTATACGGCGTGTTGGGCGGCGTGCCAGAGTATTTTCACCATTGGGATCCCAGGGGCGACTGCAGACACAATATCTGCATGGAGATATTATCGCCACAAGGGTATTTTCATAATAAGGCAGAAACATTGATCCGCAGCCAGCTTCGAGAACTTACAGTCTATGACACGATTTTAGAAGCTATGGCAAGCGGTAAGCGGAAACTAAACGAGCTGTATCAGGAGACGGGATTTTCCAGGGCAAAGATTAGCGTCTATTTAAAGAACCTGATGGCGTTTGACGTGGTGGAAAAAGTGTCATCTTTTGAGACAGGAGGATGGGAAAACGCACAGAAAGGCTTATATCAAATAAAAGATACATTTATTAATTTTTGGTTTAAGTTTGTCTATCCTCACTTGTCTGATTTGTATCAGATTTCTCCAGAGCAGTTCTATGACCAATATATTGCGGCGGAAATGCAGGATTATCTCAATCGTTATTTTGTTAAAGTATGTATGGAATATCTTGAGGATTTGAATAACGCCCAAAAGCTCCCGCTGGAGATTCATAAAATGGGCACATGGGTAGGCAAAAAAGGAAATATCGATATCATAGCTCAAAACAGCGTCAGAGAAAATCTGATCTGTCTTTGTAACTGGTCACATCCTGAGATGACCTTTGAAATGTGCCAGAAGCTTTTTGCCAGCATGGAGCAGGCAAAAGTTTCTGCAAATTTTTATTATCTGTTTTCAGCAAGAGGATTTGAGGAGAAGCTGGTGAAAATGGTATCAGAGGAGAAACGTATCCTGTTGGTGGATATGAATCAGGCAATTTAAAGAAAGCAGGATATAATTTATGGCGAAAGCTTTATATATTTCGGAAAAACCAAGCGTTGCAAGGGAATTTGCAAAGGCATTAAATATGGATTTTAAAAATCAGGACGGCTATATGGAAGCGCCGCAAGCCGTGGTTACTTGGTGCGTAGGGCATTTGGTGACCATGAGTTATCCAGAGGTTTATGATCAAAAGTATAAAAAATGGAGTCTTGCAACGCTTCCTTTCTTGCCAGAAAAATTTAAGTATGAAGTAATTTCTGGAGTGAAGAAGCAATATAAGATTGTGGCAGGGTTGCTAAACCGCAGGGACGTGGAACGGATTTACGTGTGCACGGACTCTGGGCGAGAAGGGGAATATATCTATCGCCTGGTGGAACGTCAGGCAAACGTAAAAGGCAAAGAGCGCAGAAGAGTATGGATTGATTCGCAGACAGAAGAGGAAATCCTTCGGGGGATTCGGGAAGCAAAAGATTTGTCAGAATATGATAATCTCTGTGAATCTGCATATCTGAGAGCAAAAGAAGATTATTTAATGGGCATTAACTTTTCCAGGCTGTTGTCTTTGAAATATGGCAATGCGATTTCAAATTTCCTGGGAACCAAATATACAGTGATTAGCGTGGGGCGTGTGATGACCTGCGTCCAGGGCATGGTGGTGCGCCGGGAACGTGAGATCCGGGAGTTTGTAAAGACGCCGTTTTACAGGGTGCTAAGTACGCTAGACATCCATAAGAATCCGGTAGAAGGAGAGTGGCGAGCCATGGAGGGTTCTGCATATTTCCAATCGCCGAAGCTTTATAAAGACAATGGGTTTAAAGAAAAGAAAGATGCGCAAAAGCTGATTGAAGATTTGACCAATGAAAAATTGCCAGAAGAATGGAAGGCAGTGGTGGATAGCATAGAGAAGAAAAAGGAGACCAAGAACCCGCCTCTGTTGTATAACCTGGCAGAACTACAAAACGACTGTTCTAGACTCTTTAAAATCAGCCCAGACCAGACCCTGCAAATCGCGCAGGAGCTTTATGAAAAAAAGTTGGTAACTTATCCGAGGACAGATGCCAGGGTGCTCTCTTCGGCGGTGGCAAAGGAGATACATAAAAATATTGCAGGGCTTAAGGGCATACCTTCCGTCAAAGACTTCGCAGATGAAATTTTGACAAAAGAAACATTTAAAAAGATAGAGAAAACCAGATATGTCAATGACAAGCAGATTACGGACCATTATGCGATTATTCCTACAGGGCAAGGCATTTCGGCAGTCCGCAGCCTCAATTCCACCGCTGTGCATGTATTTGAAGTCATTGTGCGAAGATTCTTAAGTATTTTCTTCCCTCCGGCAATCTACAGAAAGGTCAGCCTTGTCACCGTCATGCAGCCCTCGAAAGATCGAAAAGAGAAATTCTTTTCCTCTTTTAAAATACTTGAGGAATCTGGATTTTTGAAAGTGACAGAGTATTCTTTTCAAAAGAAAAAGGAAGCAGATCTTTCCAGCGGTGCGAAAGAGGGAGAGGGCGGACAGTCCTTAGGCATGGAGTTTATGGAACAACTTGCCAAGCTTAAGAAAGGAATGGAATTGCCAGTAACTGCATTAACTGTCAAAGAGGGGGAGACATCGCCGCCCAAACGTTACAATTCTGGCTCTATGATTCTTGCCATGGAAAACGCAGGGCAATTAATTGAGGATGAAGAATTGCGCGCTCAAATCAAGGGAAGCGGGATCGGCACCAGCGCCACAAGAGCGGAGATCTTGAAAAAGCTAGTTAGCAATAAATATCTTGCGCTCAACAAGAAGACCCAGGTGATTACGCCGACGTTATTGGGGGAATTGATCTATGACGTGGTAAACGCCTCCATACGCTCTTTGTTGAATCCAGAGTTGACAGCGAGCTGGGAAAAGGGACTGACCTATGTCGCAGAGGGGATCATTACCCCGGCAGAATATATGGCGAAGCTAGAGCATTTTATTACAAGCCGTACCAGCGGGGTGCTAGGACTTAATAACCAGTATATGCTGCGCAGCTATTTTCAACAGGCGGCGTCATTTTATAAGACAGAAAAAAAGAAAGAAGGAAAGAAAAAGAATGAAAACATGTGAGATCAGCAGTATGTATACCTTGTCAGAAACGATTGCGGCAGATTTATTTGCAGATTTGACCTATCCTTGGGAGGCGCTTCCCAAAATCGGGGCATTTATCTGTGAATTGGGAAAAACATTGGATCCTGAGAAATATGAGCAGCGGGCAGAAAATGTGTGGGTTGCAAAGAGCGCAAAGGTTGCGCCTACGGCGTTTATTCACGGACCAGTAATTATTGACGAGGAGGCGGAGATCCGTCACTGTGCATTTCTCCGTGGCAACGCCATTGTGGGCAAAGGGGCGGTCGTTGGCAATTCTACGGAATTGAAGAATGTAGTGTTGTTTAATAAAGTGCAAGTGCCGCATTATAATTATGTGGGGGATTCTGTCCTCGGCTACAAGTCCCATATGGGCGCTGGCTCGATTACCTCGAATGTAAAATCAGATAAGACGCTTGTCGTAGTAAGGGATGGCAAGGAAGAAATAGCTACTGGCCTTAAGAAATTTGGCGCTATGCTAGGAGACGAGGTGGAGGTAGGCTGCAACAGCGTGCTCAATCCAGGCACCGTGGTTGGAAGCCTTAGCAATATATATCCGCTGTCCATGGTGCGGGGCGTGATTCCTGCACATTCGATATACAAGAATAAAAATGAGATTGTCGAAAAAGAGTAAATACAAAATATAAATATTGACAAGAGACATCATATGTACTATTGTATTAAATGAGTAATACAGTAGGCGTGTGGTGTTTTTTGCTGGAAAAGGAACATGCTTCGGTTTTCTGCAAGCGAAAGAAGACGATTTGCAGCATTTAGACATGTCAGAAAGAGAGGTAGTTATGTTAGAAATTCAGGAATTGACAAAAAAATATGGAAAATATCTTGCAGTGGATCATGTGAGTTTCACCGTGCCCACCGGGCAGGTAGGCATCCTGTTGGGACCCAACGGAGCCGGGAAATCTACAATAATCAAAAGTATTGCAGGGCTTTTGCGCTACCAGGGCGGCGTTGGGATCGAGCATATGCCTGCAAGGACATTGGAAGCCAAGCGAGTGTTTGCCTATGTGCCAGAAGTGCCAGCCATGTTCGACGCGCTGACAGTACGGGAACATATAGAATATATTAAAAGAGCTTATAATTCTGATATCACAGATCAAGAAATCAATCAGCTTTTGACAAGATTTGAATTGGATGACAAACAGCAAAAATTGGGCAGGGAGCTTTCCAAAGGAATGATGCAGAAAGTAAGCATTTGTTGCGCCCTTGCAATCAAGCCCAAGGTCATCTTGCTGGACGAACCTATGGTAGGACTGGATCCTGCCGCAATTAAGGAGTTGAAAGAGGTGGTGCTGGAACTGAAAGAGCAGGGAGTTACCGTATTGATTAGCACGCATATGCTGGAAATGGTCAAAGAGCTGTGGGATTTGATATTCATCATGGAAAAAGGAAAAATTATAGGGATGTTTAATAAAGAAGATCAGAAAGACGCAGATATCGAGGAACTGTTCTTTCAGATTACAGAAGGCGGTGAAGCGAAATGAAAGGACTGATTTATCTCTATCAGAGGACTATCATAAACCGCATAAAACATGCGTTAAAGCGTCCAGCAGCCTATCTGATGGGGGCTTTTATCCTGTTATATATGGCGATGATTTTTTTCAGCTTTGATATGATGATCCAGGAGGGGGATTTTGGCTCGCCAAAAAACGTGGTCACGATCTTATCGGGAATCATATTGATGCTGATTCCAGGAAACATTATCAGCTATTCCAAGCGGAGAGGGCTGCTCTTTCGCCCGAGCGAGGTTCATTTTGTATTTTCCTCTCCGGTAAGTCCCAAGATGGTGCTAATGTTTGCAGGGGCAAAATCTTTTGCAATCAATTTTTTGTTGGGAATCGCAGTTGCGGTGTTTGGAAGGCTTTGGTTTGACATAGGGATTTTTCAGGCGATTGCATATTTCCTGCTGTCTGCGGTGTGTGAGAGCTTTCTGGAGGCGTCCCTAATTATTTTCTGTTATGGAAATGAGCGTTTTACAGAGAAATTTTTTAAGAGGCTTGTTGTTTTGATGTATCTTTTTATGGCGGTGATTGCAGGCGCCGCAGTGATTCTTTTGCTGACCAGGGAACCTTCGTTTCAACTGATTCAGGATTATTTTGCGCTTCCGGTGATTCAGCTTGTTCCGATTGTTGGATGGACGATCGCCGTCATCCGCCTGATGTTTTTGGGACCAGATACAGTGAACCTTATTGGCACGGCGTTATATCTGGGTTCCACAGTGTTTCTATCTATTGCCGCATGGAAGATGAAATGTACTGGGGCATATTATGAGGATGCTATGAAGTTTGCAGATGATTATCAGAAGATTCTGCAGAATAAGAGAAAGGGCATCGCTAACATTCCCTGGAAAAAGAAATCAAAACTCCGCCAGGCTACGGTAGAATACAAGGGCGTTTATGCCAAAGCCATTTATTTCCGGCAGATGCTGGAATATAAGAAAAATGCGACGTTTATTTTTGGCTGGAATACGCTGCTTTGTCTGGGACTAGGTATTGTGATAGCGGCGGTAGGTTATTTCAATGACGCAGTAAGCGAGTTTGGGGAGGCGAAGATATTTATCATACCTGCCGTTGTGGCATATGTAACTTTTATTTTTACTGGTTATGCGACCAAATGGTCAAAAGAGCTGGAAAATCCCTATACATATCTGATACCGGATACGCCTTTGAAAAAAGTATGGTATGCCACGAAGATCGAACATTACCGCTCGATTGTGGATGGGATTCTGGTAACTGTTCCGGGTGCCATAGTATTTGGCCTTAATCCTGTGCTTGCCATATTGACAGTGCTTTTATATGTCTGCCTTCAGGCAAATCGTCTCTACTACAATATGCTGGCGGATGCTTTGGTGGGAAACCTGCTGGGAAATTTCGGAAAATCGATGGTGAAGCTTTTATTTCAGGGATTTGCCATGGGTGCGGCTATTGGAGTGGCATTGATGGCGGGACTGATCCTGGGAGTGGAAACAGGGTTTTTTATGATGATATTGGTGACGGGGATCCTTACGTTTGCAGGGGCTGCCATTGCCTCGATCTCCTTTACGCGGATGGAAGTCGCGGATTAGAAAATAAAGTTGGAAAACACTGGACTATTTTGACAAAATATGATTAAATATTGTTAGATCTGTTAACGGCATGGCAATGTGGTTAGCATGAGAAAATTTGTATATTTGAAAGGAGTCTTAACATGATTTACACTAAGGAAGTCGAAAACATGTGTCCTGTAGCTAAGGGCGCAAAACATGAGCCTGCCCCAATTCCAGAAGAAGGAAAATGGGTTCATTCCAAGAAAATTGAAGATATTTCTGGTTTTACGCACGGCGTGGGCTGGTGCGCACCCCAGCAGGGCGCATGTAAGCTTTCCCTGAATGTAAAAAACGGCATCATCGAGGAAGCTTTGGTAGAGACTATCGGATGTTCTGGAATGACGCACTCCGCAGCTATGGCGGCAGAAATTTTACAGGGTAAAACTATTTTGGAAGCATTAAATACAGACCTTGTATGCGATGCGATTAACACGGCTATGCGAGAGCTGTTTTTGCAGATCGTTTATGGACGTACCCAAAGTGCATTTTCTGACGACGGACTTCCAGTAGGCGCCGGTCTGGAAGATTTGGGAAAAGGACTTCGTTCTCAGGTTGGAACTATGTATGCCACGAAAGAAAAGGGTGTTCGTTATCTGGAAATGGCAGAAGGGTATGTAACTGGCATTGCGTTGGATGAAGATGACGAAGTAATTGGTTACCAATTCGTAAGCCTTGGAAAAATGACTGACTTTATCAAAAAGGGTGATGATCCGAATACTGCTTGGGAAAAGGCAAAAGGACAGTATGGCAGAGTGGCAGACGCTGCTAAGATCATTGACCCAAGAGAAGAGTAAGGAAAGGAGAACGAATACGATGGCTTTATTTGAATCATATGAAAGAAGAATTGACCAGATCAATGCTGTATTAAATAGTTATGGGATCAGCTCTGTGGAAGAAGCTGAAAAGATTACAAAAGACGCTGGGCTTGACGTGTACGAACAGGTAAAGAAGATCCAGCCGATTTGTTTTGAGAACGCTTGCTGGGCTTATACCATAGGCGCAGCGATTGCAATTAAGAAAGGCGCAAAGAGGGCTGCGGACGCAGCGGCAGCAATCGGAGAGGGATTGCAGGCATTTTGTATTCCAGGTTCTGTTGCAGACCATAGAAAAGTAGGTCTTGGGCATGGAAATCTTGGCAAGATGTTATTAGAGGAAGAGACAGAATGTTTCTGCTTCCTGGCTGGTCATGAGTCTTTCGCAGCGGCAGAAGGCGCAATTGGCATCGCAGAGAAGGCAAACAAGGTACGTCAGAAGCCTCTGCGCGTAATCCTCAATGGCCTTGGCAAGGATGCGGCTCAGATTATTTCCCGTATCAATGGATTTACATTTGTAGAGACAAAATATGACTACAAAGAGGCAAAATTAAACGTAGTATTTGAGAAAGCATACTCAGACGGGCTTCGTGCAACGGTAAAATGTTATGGCGCTGATGATGTCCAAGAGGGCGTTGCAATTATGCATCATGAGAATGTTGGCGTGTCTATCACGGGCAATTCCACCAATCCGACACGTTTCCAGCATCCCGTGGCAGGTACATATAAGAAAGAATGTAACGAGCAAGGCAAGAAATACTTCTCAGTTGCATCCGGCGGCGGTACGGGACGTACCCTTCATCCAGATAACATGGCGGCAGGACCTGCTTCTTATGGCATGACAGACACCATGGGACGTATGCATTCCGATGCGCAGTTTGCAGGTTCTTCTTCTGTTCCAGCTCATGTAGAAATGATGGGGCTTATCGGAATGGGCAATAACCCAATGGTAGGGGCTACTGTTGCAGTTGCAGTTTCGATTGAGGAAGCGGCTAAGGCTGGCAAGTTCTAAATTATAGTATAGAATCAAGGGCTATCGTTGACATGGATTGTCGGTGGTAGCCTTTAATTTTGCCACGTAGCACACAAATATTAAACATAAAAAAGACCGTTATCCCAAGTAGGAGGATAGCGGTTTTTTTATGGATAAAGGGCATCTGCATTTGACAGACACCCTTTGATACGGTTTTATATAACGGTTATATTCATGTGTTTAGAATACAGTTCCGTATTGCTCATAACTGTTCCTCCCATTTCAATTTTCCACTTCCCAACAGATAACCCATAAAATAGATGTATGTATGTCTGGTCTGTACTCCATTCTTTGTACTTATAATGTCCTTTGTCTGCCAGGTTTGACATAGCTTTCAAAAGTTGCTGATTAACTGGAATTGACGGTCTGTCCATAGCCTCTTCAATTTTTGTGATTTTCTCCATCTCGGATTTTAGTTGTTCCATTGTTCTATGGGTATATACCTTTTCGGTAATATCCTCTATGGCATGTCCGACAATTAGCTATAAGATATATTCATCAACGTCACATGATTTTGCCTTTGTAATGAATGTATGTCGGGTTTCATGTGGGCGGTGTGTCATTTTTAATCTGTCCATGACTTTCTGGAATCTCTTGCGGTATTTATCGTAGGTCATATATGTACCCTGCTGCCCGTTTACATCATTAAAGAGATATTCAGATTGCAGAGTGTCAGCTTCTTTGATACGGTTTTCAATTAACGGTTTTATTACTGGATGGATAGGAACAATTCTATTTTTACCGGCATCCGTTTTCAAGCCGCCTTTCATGATTTCTGCTTCAATGTCAATATCTGCAATTTGAAGTATAGACAATTCCTGTGGCCGCCATCCGCTGTATATCCCTATCAGTACCATATCGACAAAAGGTATCAAGTTTTTGCTATCCCATAACTGCTGTACTTCTTCATCCGTAAACGGTATTGGCTCTTTTGTGCGTTCTCTCTTGATAGGATTGTCATTTGCAAACATGACAGAAGCATAATCTTTATCTACAATATCATGTGCTACAGCATATTTATACATCATATTGAACAGACTTTTGATTCTGCTCTTTGTACTGTCTCCGACATCTGCATTTAAGATAGTACCCTCTGAATGTGATACCCTTATATCTTTCATCCGCATATCATAAAGACCGTTACAATAAGCGTATGCCGCTGTGATAGTTCTGATACTGGACGGATTGGAGAGCGTAGGGAAATACCCCTCATTCCATTTTTCATAGACTTCTGAAAATGTAATGCTATCCGCTTTAATGTCATACGGATTTTCATTATATTCAGCAAGAGCAATCATAGCTTCTTCACGAGTAGCATAATAGCCGATAGTAAAGCGTATTTGCTTGCTTTTACCTGTAGCGGCATCCAGTACCCATTTATCAGTTTTGACAGCCCTAAACGGTTTTGTACGCTTTCCGGGCAGTTTGTAGATTGTTCCGTACCCATTAGGCAACTTTGTAGGTTTGCCATTTCTAATACGCGGTTTTGTGCTGGTAGGACTATTTATAGGATAACCACAATGAGGACAGGCAGAAGCCTTGTCTGATACATCATGCTGGCACTCTGGACATTTCAATAACGCCATTAGATCACTTCCTTTCTATAGACAGAACCAAAGCCATTAGGTAGTTTCATTATCATCACTTCCTTTGCTTTTAAAGTCACCCAATTTAGGTAAATGTTCTGCTCTTAATATTCCTTGTAGTTTAGAGTTTTTATCTAATTTCCCGAAATATTCTTGCAGTTCCTTATCTTCCATTGTGTTTTTAACGACTTGTTCAATTCTTTTATTTACAGCTTCATTAAAAAAGACAGAAACAGCCTTATCATTAACAGCATCATTTAAAAACTGGTCAATTTCCGCACCGTCAAGCCATTTTCGTTTTTCATCAAATTTTAAAGTTAAATGAGGTTGCAAGTAATTATATCCTAACAAGTTTCTGATCTCTGAAAGAACAAGCAACAAACAATATCTTGAAACCATTTTATCTAATATCATTTTATAATCGGGTTTTAGTTCTGCGATTTCCTCTATAGTCGCATCAGACAAACCTAAATAATCAGCAATAGATTTAATGGTTTCGGTATCTGATTTTGGAGATACATTATTAAGTATATAATCAGTTGAAACATTAAAAACCTTAGAATATGCCACTAATTGAGTTAAAGTCGGTTCTTGTCCGGCTTCGATTCTGTTTATAACATTTCTATCTAGCTTTTTTCCGTCAATCTCCTTATTTATTTTCTTTACAAGTTCCGTAATGGTCATTTCTTTTTCCATTTCATTATTATTTTTGTGTCGGCTACGTCTCAATTTTTCATAAATATTCATATTGCACCTCATTGCTCAAAAATTGAGCATAAATTTTGAAACGATTGAAAAATGAGCAATAAATAAACTTTTTTCAACAACATCAACAGGCTGTGTTATTATATGCTTATAAAACGAACATATAAAAATTAGTGTTCGATTTGTGAATATCATACCACTTGCAAGGGTAGAAGTCAACAACAACAATCTATAAAACAGGAGGTATTTTATGTGTAATAAAGATATAAGAGAATACGCAAACAAAAGGAATGTGCGTTTATGGCAGATAGCGTCAAAACTTGGTATCAATGACGGAAATTTCAGTAGGAAATTGAGAACCGAGTTACCAGAGGAAAAGAAAACTGAAATCAAAGCAATTATTGATGAACTGGCAGCAGGGCAGTAAGGCGGTGATGATGTGAGCGAACCTAATTTTGAATGTGCAAACATTCCTGTAGCTGTTGCCGCTAAAGCCTTAAAGGTAGATGCTCAAACAGTGCGATTATTACTACAAAGTGGGGCTGTAGATTGGGGGATAGCTTATCACAGGCAAAATTCAAGTAGGCAATTCTCATATCTAATATATCCTAAATTGTTTTACGAAGCAACAGGGTATATATATCAGCCCGACAAAGGGGGTGCAGAGGTATGAGCGAGGATAGAGAGATTACAGGTCAGATAGCTATTGATGTGCTCGAAAAACTAATCACAGACCGTATGGAGCAGTTAAATAATACGCCTGTTTTTTTGGAAGAAGAACGAGAAAATCTTGAAATGGAGATTGGAAGTTATAAAAGGCATCTTCGGAAGATACGGGAGGTGCAGGAATGAAAATGACAGGGCAAGAAGAATTTATTGCACTAGAGCAATATGTAAGGTCACGCAGTAGCAAGGTAAAAAGAAGTGGTAGCGGTATTGTTTTTAACTGTTTATACCACAATGATAATTTACCAAGTGCATCTATGAAAATTGGAAGAAATGGGATGCCGATGTGTTATTGCTCTGTATGTGGAAGTATTTATCATCAACTAAAGAAAGATGCTGGATTGTGGCAGGATAAAGCCGATAGCGGAGGGTTTACGTCATTTGAAAAATTTCTTTACTACAATTCAGAAGATGAATATAAAATGTACGATTTTGTGACAGAAAAATATTTATGTTCACATTTTCGCATGAAAGACAAAGAAAAACAGGGTTTCCCAAGAGGTATAAGAGACGGCGACCACGTTACAAAGGGAACAGATGGAATTGATACAACTTATGCGGTTTTCTGTAACGGACATTTAAAGGAAGTGAAGAAAGCCATTGAGAAGAAAGGTCTTGTTTGCTATACAGAGGGAGAAAAAGACACTAAATGTTTATGGAAAAATGGGTGTATCAGTTTCACTTGCGGAGGTACAAATACTTTCAAAAAGGATTTATTGCCATATTTAAAGGGCGGTAGATTTGCAGTGTTTGGAGATAACGATAGTGCCGGGATTGCAGATGCGGAGCGTATTACAGCATTACTAAATACGGTAGGAACTGCAACCATGATTATACCGCCAGAAGTGCCAGAAAAGGGCGATATTAGCGATTATATGAAGAATCACACAAAGGAAGATTTGCAAACATTGATTGAAAATGCACTCAATAAGAGTACCGTTAAAGAAGCCGTAAGGGAGGGAGTAGCGAAACACGACACCCCTATAAAGGCACAGAGGCAGCAGGACAGCCGCTTAGAACAGGTGTTAAAGGATTTACACGCTGAACGGTATGAAACATCAGATAAAGGCTTCGGGCGGCTATTTGCGGATGTTTTTAAGGACAAGCATAGATATAACCCATCCAGAAAAGATTTTATGAGGTATGACAGTAAACGGTGGATTGATGATATTGAGGGTTTGGGTGCGAGGGCGTCAGCAAAGGTTCTATCAGATGCACTTGTGCGATATGCAGTAAATGTTGATACAGAGGGCAAGTATCTGAAAGCAGTAGCGGCATTGTGTAATATCAGAAACCGAAACAATATGCTACAGGACAGCAAAGATGTGTATTTCTTCAGCAATGAGCAGTTAGATGTGAATGATTATCTTTTGAATGTGCAGAACGGTACACTGAATTTATCCGGGAATGAGCCTGTATTTTTGAGCCACAGCCCCGATATGCTTCTTTC
>OFGP01000413.1_pt1 | contig 42901 bp, 38 predicted proteins | sample 1521781 | NCBI WGS metagenome assembly OFGP01 (sample SAMEA3504113, study PRJEB24116) | mouse gut metagenome | biome: mouse gut; feature: mouse-associated habitat; material: faeces | place: Denmark | collected 2011
AAAGGAGGGTATTTGCAGTGTTTGATTTTGAAAGACCAAATATTGAGGTGGCAGAGATATCTGAGGATAAAAAATATGGCAGATTTGTCGTAGAACCTCTGGAAAGAGGCTATGGTATCACCCTTGGCAACTCTCTTAGAAGAATCATGCTTTCATCGTTGCCCGGCGCTGCGGTCAGCCAGGTTAAGATTGAGGGCGTGCTTCATGAATTCAGCTCTATTGAAGGCGTTAAGGAAGATGTGGCTGAGATTATTATGAACATCAAGAGCCTTGCCATCAAAAACAACAGTGATACAAACGAGCCGAAGACTGCATATATAGAGTATGAAGGAGAGGGTGTCATCAAGGCATCTGACATTCAGTACGACCAGGATATTGAAATCCTTAATCCTGACCTTACAATTGCGACCTTAAATGGCAAAAATACCAAGCTTTACATGGAACTGACCATCACCAAAGGCAGAGGCTATGTGAGCGCTGATAAGAATAAAGGTGAAGATTTACCTATCGGTGTTATAGCGGTAGATTCCATCTACACGCCCGTTGAGAGAGTGAACGTCACTGTCGAGAACACGCGTGTCGGTCAGATTACAGACTTTGACAAACTGACGCTGGATGTCTATACAAACGGAACACTGGTTCCTGACGAGGCGGTTAGTCTGGCTGCAAAAGTACTTAGCGAACATTTAAGCCTTTTCATTGATTTGTCCGAAAATGCCAAGACAGCAGAGGTCATGGTGGAGAAGGAAGAGGATGAAAAAGAAAAGGTACTGGAGATGAGCATTGACGAGTTAGAACTGTCAGTCCGTTCCTATAACTGCTTGAAGAGAGCTGGTATTAACACAGTTGAAGAATTGACAAATAAAACCTCCGAGGACATGATGAAAGTCCGTAATCTGGGACGCAAGTCTTTAGAAGAGGTTTTAGCGAAACTGAAAGAACTGGGACTGCAGCTGAATCCCAGCGAGGAAGCGTAATCCATTGTGCAACGCACGGCAGTAAAGCCAAAGAGTATGCCCTGCGTTCTCATGAATGGTTTATATGAGCATTCGGTAAGTAAGTCCAAAGAGCGTAGCCGAATGTGCCATGAAGGGCGGATGAATCCGCACCGTTGAGAAAGGAGCCGGAAAATGGCAAAATACAGAAAACTTGGGAAGACATCTTCCCAAAGAAAAGCATTACTCAGAAATCAGGTAACCGCTCTTATTTATAAAGGCAAAATCGTTACCACACAGGCCAGAGCAAAGGAAGTTCAGAAGATTGCAGACGGACTTATCGCCCTTGCCGTAAAGGAAAGAGATAACTACGAGATGGTTAAGGTTTCCGCCAAGGTTCCCTTAAAGGATAAGGACGGAAAGAGAGTAAAAGAAGTAGTAGATGGAAAGAAAGTTACCAAATACGAGATTGTTGAGAAAGAAATCAAGAAGGATTTGCCTTCGAGACTTCATGCAAGACATCAGCTTCTCAAGGTTTTATATCCGGTGACGGAAGTTCCCGCTACAAATGCCGGAAGAAAGAGAGGCACAAAGAAGGTAGACCTTGTTGCCAAGCTTTTTGACGAGTACGGACCGAAATATGCTAACCGCAACGGCGGTTACACAAGAATTATCAAGATTGGACAGCGCAAAGGCGACGGAGCGCTGGAAGTAGTTCTTGAGTTAGTTTAATAAAAAAGTCATTTACCCCGCATGAAAGTGCGGGGTTTTTGTTACACTAAGCTGTTTCGCGAAGCGTGGCAGCGTTTTTTCGTTGCCGCACAAAAAAGACGGCCCGCTATAGCAGGCCGCCATTGGCTGTCTTAATTCAATAATTAAATTTAGTTATAATTATCAATACAAGGCTGGAACATATCCTTGCTTACGCCGCAGAGCGGGCAGCACCAGTCAGCCGGAAGGTCTTCGAAAGCTGTTCCCGGAGCGATTCCGTGTTCAGGGTCGCCTTTTTCAGGGTCATAGGTATATCCGCAGGGATTACAAAAATATTTTTTCATTTTGAGTATCTCCTTTCAGTATAAATCTAAAACATTTTTTAAAAGCTTTCTCCGGGTGGGGAGAGTTTGTTTTTAGCTGAAATATCTCTTAAGAAGGCCTTCGAATGCCTTGCCGTGTCTCGCCTCGTCGCGGGCCATCTCATGAACGGTATCATGGATTGCATCCAGATTAGCGGCTTTGGCTCTCTTTGCAAGGTCAAATTTGCCGGCGGTCGCACCGTTCTCGGCTTCAACTCTCATCTCAAGGTTCTTCTTTGTGGAATCCGTAACTACTTCGCCAAGCAGCTCTGCAAATTTAGCGGCATGTTCAGCCTCTTCGTAAGCAGCCTTTTCCCAGTAAAGACCGATTTCAGGATAACCTTCTCTGTGAGCTACTCTTGCCATTGCAAGATACATACCAACCTCTGTGCATTCGCCGTTGAAGTTTGCGCGAAGGTCAGCCATGATATCCTCGCTGACACCCTTGGCAACGCCTACCACGTGCTCGGCAGCCCATGTCATCTCATCGCCCTGAGCGGTAAACTTCTCAGCGGGTGCGTTACAAACGGGGCACTTCTCCGGTGCTGCGTCGCCTTCGTGAACATAGCCACATACCTGACATACAAATTTCATAATTTCTTTCTCCTTTTCTTTATAAAAAATTTCATCAAATGCGGTTTGTTTTGCAAATTGTCCTGATTACATTCTGCAATCAGCTATATGCTGTAATTAGCATTGCAGACCGGCATTTGCTGTTTACTACAGTTCTCACAGCGGCCATAAAAATAAGTTATATGTCCCTCAATTTCGCCCTTAAAGCTTTCACGGGCGACCTGCGTCATGCGCTCCATAAACGGAAAATCAAAATCGGAAACGCGTCCGCAATCAGAGCAGACAAAGTGATAATGAGGCGAGGTATCGAAATCAAAACGGTCTGCGCCGTCGCCTACTCTCAGTCTTGTGATTTCCCCGATATCGGCAAGCAGAGTCAGATTCCGGTAAACGGTTCCCAGGCTGATATTGGGAAAGGATTTGCGCACATTCGTATAGACGATATCCGCAGTAGGATGGTCTTTTCTGGTGGACAAAAATTCTTTTATAGTTTCCCGCTGTTTGCTATGCTTTAAATTCATGCCTGTTCCTTAGTTAAATAATAGTAATCATTACTGATATTATATCTCTTTTGGAAATAAAGTCAAGGTAATTTATAAATTTTTTATAGTTTCAGATATTCTTTAATAAGCCAGTGTTTACGGTATATGGTATAATACCTATAAAAGGCGGGGCGGGCGGAGCCCTTGGATTCCTGCCGGAGGTTTATCATGAAATTCAAGACACGACTTATTATTACATTTCTGACAATTATTTTACTTCCGTTAGTGCTTGCCTGCACGGCGTTTTTGTGCATCGGCGGCGCGCTTATCCATGAGCAGGAGGAATACGGATTCCGCAATGAGGACTACAACATGCTCATTGACCCGACGCATGCCTCGCGGCTCATTTCCAGGGAAATATTTCAGCAGGCAAAAGAAATATTGAGGGAAGATGAAGCGGGGCTGGAAGATATTGACGTGCTTTCGGATATTAACGAAAAGATTGAAAATAAATCTTCCTATATTATTGTGCGCAAAAATAATCAGATTTATTATACGGGAAACGAACTGGCGGCAAAACAGATTTTTGACAGACTGCCGGAGTTCCAGGGGGAAATATTCAATCAGGAATTGGAGGAAAGCGTTTATTTTGACGATATGAAAAAGCTGGTAAGGCAGATGGATTTTTACTTTTCCGACGGTGCTGAGGGAAGCTTTTTTGTGATTAGCAGAATGAATTCCATCCTGTCGAGGAGGCTGTTTGTGGATATGGCGATTGCCATTATGGTAATCCTTATCTTTACAAGTATGTTCCTGACAAACTGGATTAGCAGAGGCGTTTTCATTCCGATTAACCAGCTTAATATCGCCATGCAGAATATTGCGGAGGGCAATCTGGAATATATGCTTCCTGAAAAGGAGGACGGGGAGATTGGCGAGCTTTACCGGAATTATGAAGATATGCGGCTGCGCCTGAAGGAGTCCACCGATGAAAAGATTTTTGCAGAGAAGCAGAACAAGGAGCTTGTCAGCAACATTTCCCATGATTTGAAGACGCCCATCACGGCCATCAAAGGCTATGTGGAAGGGATTATGGACGGCGTGGCGGATACGCCTGAAAAAATGGACAAATATATCAGAACCATCTATAATAAAGCCAATGATATGGACCGCCTTATCAATGAGCTGACAGTGTATTCGGGAATTGATTCTAACAGGATTCCCTATCACTTTCACAGAATCAATGTTTCCGATTATTTTGGCGACTGTATTGAGGAAGTGGGGCTTGATTTGGAGTCGAAAAATATTTCACTTGACTATTCCAATCTGGTCGCGCCGGGCACAGTGATTATCGCAGACCCCGAGCAGTTAAAGCGGGTGATAAACAATATCATCAGCAACAGCGTCAAGTATCTGGACAAGCCGAAAGGCGAGATAGATATCCGGCTGCTGGACGAGGTGGATTCCATACGCGTTGAAATCGAGGATAACGGAAAAGGAATTGCGGCGAAGGATTTGCCGAAGATATTCGAGCGCTTTTACCGGACGGACGCCTCCCGGAATTCCTCACAGGGCGGGAGCGGAATCGGGCTTTCCATTGTGAAAAAAATTGTGGAGGACCACGGAGGCTATATCTGGGCCACCAGCAAAGAGGGCGAAGGCACCTGTATGCACTTCGTAATAAGAAAATATCAGGAAGCGGAATAATTGTGAAAAGGAGGGACTCGCAAAGCGGGAGGATGCCTTATCACCAGGCAGGCACCAGCGAAGGAACTTCGCATGGAATGTGCCTGCTCAAGAAAAATCAGGAGGAAAAATTGATGAGCAGAATTTTAATTATCGAAGACGAAGAAGCGATTGCGGACCTGGAGAAGGACTATCTGGAGCTCAGCGGGTTTGAAGTTCAGATTCAGCATCAGGGAGACGAGGGGCTGAAAGCCGCCCTGTCCGAAAAGTTTGATTTGATTGTGCTTGATTTGATGCTGCCGGGGATGGACGGATTTGAAATCTGCAAGAGAATCCGCGAGGATAAAAATATTCCGATTATCATGGTGTCGGCGAAAAAAGATGATATTGACAAAATAAGGGGACTTGGCCTTGGGGCGGACGACTACATGACCAAGCCTTTCAGCCCCAGTGAGCTGGTCGCCAGAGTCAAGGCGCACATGGCAAGATATGACAGACTGGTGGGCTCAAACCAAAAGAACAATGACATTATTGAAATCCGCGGTATCCGTATAGACAAGACGGCAAGGCGGGTCATTGTGGACGGGGTGGAGAAGGCTTTCACAGGCAAGGAATTTGACCTTCTGACATTTTTAGCGGAGCACCCGAACCATGTATACACAAAAGAAGAGCTGTTCCGGGAAATCTGGGATATGGATTCGATTGGCGACATTGCCACTGTGACGGTGCATATCAAAAAGATACGGGAAAAGATTGAATATGATTCCGCAAAGCCTCAGTACATTGAGACGATTTGGGGAGTGGGATACCGGTTTAAGGTATAAAGCAGGTTCCTATAGGACAAATGCCAGAGATGAGAGCGGGGATGAGATTTTTGTGTTAAAAAACATTGTTTACGAGGACGAGCATCTTATAGTGATTTTTAAACCGGCCGGAATTGCGACTCAGACAGCCAGATGCGGACAGCAGGATATGGTTAGCGAGCTGAAAAATTATCTGTTTCAAAAGCCCGAACGCACAGAACGGGGGGAACCCTATCTTGGCGTGGTACACAGACTGGACCAGCCGGTATCAGGGCTGTTGGTGTTCGCCAGAACAAAACAGGCGGCTTCGGAGCTTGGAAGGCAGCTCCAGAAGGATAGGCTAAAGAAGAATTATTATGCAGTAGTCTGCGGAAGACCGGTAAAGGAATCAGGCAGACTGGAAAACTATCTTTATAAGGACAGCAAAACCAATCATTCTTTCGTGGTCGATGAAAATACTCCGGGAGCCAAAAAAGCGGTTTTAGATTATCAAAGGGTGAAAACCCTGATGGTGCTCGGAGAAGGCATGGAGCATGAAGCGGAGGTTTCTCTGGTGGATATTTCTCTGCTTACAGGGAGACATCATCAAATCAGGGCGCAATTGTCGCATGAGGGAATGCCGATTCTCGGTGACGGCAAGTATGGAAGCCCATATTCGAAGGAGCTCAGCCAGAGGGCGGGATGCAAAAGCGTTGCCCTGTGCGCATATAAGCTGAGCTTTGAGCACCCTGTAACCAAAAAAGTACTTACATTTGAAAGCCGGCCGGAGGAGGAAATATTTTTACCTTTCTTTACCAGATAAATTTAGAAAAAATCAATTCATATTTCATATGAAATTACCCATACTAGCTATAGTGTTTCAACGAGAGCGGCAAAGTGTGGGTGATTTTTATGTTAAAACTAAATTTAACAAATGTCGGAAAGAAATATCTTGTGGCGGCGGTGGTAAGCTTATTGGTCTATTTGGCTATGAAGTATATAAGCCCCATCGCATCGCCTTTTATTTTGGCCTTTTTGGTGGCGGGAACCTTAAATCCGCTGGTTCAGGCGCTTCACAAAAGAATAAAAATCCGCAAGCCGGTTTTGGCCGGTATCATTTTATTTAGCGCCAGCGTACTGATTATCGTACTGATATGGGCGTTGATGGCGGCGCTCTTTGCAAACGGAGGAAGGATTGCCGGAGAGCTGCCGGATTATCAGGAGGAGTTTGGAAATCTGCTGGGGGACTGCTGCAATATGATGGAGCGGCAGTTTGGTGTGGACGGTGTTCAAATAGAAAAATTTGTGCTGGAGCAGGTTAACATTTTTATAGAAAATCTTGAAGTAAAGGTTTTACCCGCCATCATGGGAAAGTCTATGGATTATGCAAAGAATATTGTAAGCTTTGTCAGCTTCTTCGTGGTAATGTTTATTGCAGTCTTGCTTATCATGAAGGATTTTGACAAGGTAATGGCAAAGCTTCGGGAGGATGAGGAGTTTCAGGGAATAAGGGAAGTCGGGCAAAAGGTGATTCTTTATGTCAAAACATTCATAAAGGCGCAGTTGATTATCCTGTGCGTTATCAGTACGGTATGCGCGCTTGTACTGGCGCTTATGGGCATGAAGGGCGGCATTTTTTACGGAGTACTGACGGGATTTATGGATATGCTCCCTTTTATCGGGACAGGCATTATGCTGGTTCCTCTGGCAATATTCCGCCTGATAAACGGGAGCTATCTGCAGGCGGTTCTGTGTCTGTGCCTTTACGCTGTCTGCGCGCTGATTCGGGAGTTTTTAGAGCCAAAACTCATAGGGGAGAAGATTGGCGTGTGGCCGGTAGGAATTCTGTTTGCGGTATTTGCGGGGATTCATCTGTTTGGCGTCTGGGGAATCATCAAGGGGCCCCTGTCGCTGGTGATTATCTGCGAGATTTGTAAGTATTGGTGGGGAAAAAAAGAAGAATAACGGTGTACGGCTGTCTTATAATCTTCGTTCGGAAATTCGACGGTTGTTATCATTGCAGTTTCCGATAATATAACCAGAGGATTTGCAGGTAAGTGGAATCCCTGTTATACTGTAAAAGTGATTATCATGTGAGGCGTTAGCGGATTTTAAAGAGGGTAAGCTGGTGACGGGCAATCAGGCAGACAATGGATTTTCAAATAAATTATCTGGCAAAAAGACGGTGCTTAAGGCGGCAGGAGAGCTGTTTTGCTCGGCCTATCTGCTGCTGATGTTCGGGATATATCCTTTTTATATGGAAAAAGGATATGTGGATATCGGTGAGGCAAAGTACCGTTTTTTTATATACTGTTCACTGGCTGCCGCTGCAATTCTCGGGGCGATTGGCCTGTGCCGCTATATCCAGGTATTGCGCCGGAGAATAAGAGAAAGGGAGCCTTATCTGATTCGCTGGGAGAACTTTTCAGCGACAGACTTGTTTGTAGCGCTGTATGCCACAGAGATTTTTATCTCCTATGTACTGTCGGATTACCGGCAGGAGGCGCTTTGGGGAACGGAAGGGTGGCATATCGGACTTGTCCCCTTGCTTACCCTGTGCGGCCTGTACTATTTCATATCACGGCTTTGGGACGGGAAAGCTTTTATCTGGTATGTGAGCATGGCGGCATCCGCAGCAGTATTTTTGCTGGGGATTCTGGACAGGTTTTCGATTTACATAATTCCATTGGAAATCAGGCAGCCGGCATTTATATCCACGTTAGGGAATATCAACTGGTTCTGCGGATATTTGACGGTTCTGGCGCCCGTCGGAATATACATATTTTTGTTTTCGGAAAATGAAAGAAATAATAACGACAGTTATTTATATAAAGAAAAAGCAAAAAAGCGGTTTGCGGCAGGCTATGCGATAATTGCATTTATGGCAGGGTTTTGCCAGGGCAGCAGCAGTATTTTTCTTTTTTATGGAACGCTGTTTTTCATTTTACTCTGGCTGTCCCTGGAAAAACGAACATGGCTGGCAATCTGGAGCCTTCTTGTCTGTCTGTGGGGACTGGCGGCGCAGCTTGTGAGGGCTATGCGGCATTTGCTGCCTGACAGATATAACTATGAAACGGATAATTTATGTGGATATCTGACGGATTCCAATGTAACGTTGGTAATTGGGGCGGCGGCTTTCATCATATTTTTATGGCTAAAGAAGAAAAATCATGATTTTGCCAGAGGACAGAAAGCAGAAAAGGAAGCCGATGCCGGGAGAAAGGCAAAAACGGCGCGCAGGATTATGGCTCTCGCATTGGCGGCAGGAATTTTGTTCTGGCTTATACTGACAGGCTTTCACACCTGGCAAAGCATTTCCGATGCCGCGGACGTTACCGGAACCAGCCCGTTTTTATTTGACGAGAACTGGGGAAACGGCAGGGGAGCGGCATTGAAAGCCGGAGCCAGAATGTATGCCGGGATGCCGTTCGAAAAAAAGCTGTTGGGCACAGGACCGGACTGTTTTTCCGCCTATGCATATTCCTTGCCGGAAGTTGCCGGGAGTCTTCGGGAGAATTTTGGCAGCGAAAGGCTGACCAATGCTCACAACGAGCTTTTTACAGGTCTTATAAACACAGGGATAATGGGCGTTATTTTATATTTGGGGATTTTTGTATCATTTATTATAAGATATGCGAAGAAAGGGGATTTCTATTCGCGTATGGCAATCGTATGTATTCTTTGCTATCTTGCTCATAATATGGTGAGCTTTGCTCAGGTGCTGAATTTGCCTTTTGTGTTTCTGGTAATGGCAATGGGGGAGAGGGCAATGAAGCTTCATTCTGAAAGAAGCTAATGGATTTTAAAATACACCTGTGATAAGATATAAAAAAACAAACCGGAGGATTAAAATGAACGGTAACACAGCGTCCAATTCCATCATAGGCGGGGCGGACGGCCCTACCGCAATTTTTCTGGCGGGAAAGCTGGGAGACGGCTTTAAAACAGGAATCATGATTTTCGTTATAGCAATGCTCCTTCTGGCGGCAGTAATGGTGCTGTGGAAGCCGGGAGTGAAAACAAAATACCGCTTTATCAGGCTTTCAGCCGGGAATCTTCTGATTCACCTTATGGACGGACTTGTGACCTTTGTAAATACGCCGGATTTGGCAAGAGAGGGAAATATTCTGGTGAGCAGATTCGGATTTGGATGGGGCGCGCTGTTTACGGCGAATCTGCTGGGCTTTCTGGTGATTGTGCTGACGGCGTGGAATTTTAACAGATATGAATATCCGGTTATTCCCTCGAAAAGCGTTTTCGATTATTATATGAAGCTGTTCTATGGAGAGAACTACAAGCCCTCATGGTTCTGGTTTAAATTCTGTAAGCGGTTCCGGCCAATGTTTGCGGCTGTGAGCTATGCCGTTTACTGGGGGGCAACGGCGGGAGCACCGGCGTTTGTAATCGGATGGCTGCTGGATATGGCAGGTATTTATCCGTCATGGTACAGCAGTACAAAAATAGCGTGTGTTATTTACTTTGTGGTGGCATTCGGGAGTATTTATAAGTGGGCAAGGGATGGATATAAGCTGAGCTGTGAGCGTACGGCGGAGAATGACGGCGCCGGAAATCAGACAGGAGGCTGACAAACAATAAAGGTGAAGAAGGGCGTTATAAAGTAGAAAATATAGTTTGAGCAGAGACTTTCTGCTTTCGGAAAAGGAGGATAAGGATGTTATATCAGGTTTATGCAGGCGCATATACAGATAAGGAAAATACTGAGGGCATTTATCAGTTGGAGCTGGATACGGAAAAGGAAACGCTTCGGGTTGTCCGTTCTTACAGGGAAAGCGACAGCCCCTCTTTTCTGGCGGTGACGCCGGATTATCTGTATGCGGTGAGCGAGAGAGAGGACAGCGGGGAGGGCATGGTCAGCGCCTACCGGAGGAACCGGAAAAACGGGGATTTGGCTTTTATTAATTCCATTGTTACGCAGGGAACAGCCATGTGCCATATCAATGTATGGCCGGATGGCAGACACTTTTCAGCGGCAAACTATATGAGCGGAAGCGTTTTCACAGGGAGGATTCGGGAGGACGGTTCCCTTGGAGGAGTTTGCTCTTTTTGCCAGCATGAGAGCATGGGAGCAGGGGCAAATCCTGTAAGGCAGGACGGGCCTCACGTGCATTGCACGCAGTTGTCAGAGGACGGCAGACGGCTTTATTTGGCAGACCTTGGGCTTGACCGGGTATTCTGCTACGATATCGGGAAAGACGCCTCATTGACGCTTTCGAAAGAGAACGCGCAGATTTATCTGCCTGCGGGAGAAGGACCCCGGCATCTGGTTTTCAGAAATCAGGGGAGATTTATGTATCTGACGGCGGAGCTTGGAAATAAGGTGTTTGTGTATGAGACAAAAGACGGCGGAGAAACCTATGAAAATATACAAACGGTGGGTACGCTGCCGGAGGGGTATGAGGGAGTAAATACTGCGGCGGATATTCATTTTTCCATGGACGGGAGATATCTGTATGCCTCCAACAGGGGAATGGACAGCCTTGTGTTATATGAAGCGGACGCGTCCACCGGGCTTATTGAAACAAAGGGATACTATGGGGCGTTCGGGAAATGTCCGAGGAATTTTTGCATCACGCCGGATAACAATTATCTGCTGATTGCCAATCAGGAGAGCGGGAATGTTGTTTTGTGCAGGAGAAATGCGGATACCGGGGAGCTTTGCGGGAAAGCGGATGAAGTGGAGATTCCGCGGGTAGCGTTTGTTACTGTTGTGGAGTAGCCGACATAGGGGGCAGATTTTATTTAACGTAAGGTCAGTTCCAGAAGTGTGCTGACTGTTGCTTACACCTTATCATGATAATTCTCCAATTGATGGAACACGCCGGTCACATTTACAAAATGCTCTTTGACATTGAAAACAACGATATAATCCATTTGAGGTACAATTGCCTCATGGTAACCTTTACTTGCCAGATATGTATTTCTGCTGAGTGGAAATTGCAAAGGATTTTTTTCCAGACGTCCATATACATTTTCAATTCCACTCAACAGATGCTGGGCAGCCTGTTCATTTTTCAATCTGAATAACAGGTGATATAGAAGATTATCAAGCAATTCGTCCGCATGTTCTGTAATAGTCAACTTATAAGCCATATTTTGCCCTCATTTCTGCCAAAGCAGTTCTGGCGTCTTTTATCTGCCCGGTTTCCAGCTGCTTTTCAGATATCTCAATATCTCTGTACATAGAAAGCTGTCTCATGGTATTTTCGTATATTTCCATACTCATGATTACCATGTCTCCATATCCGTTTTTTGTAATATAAATGGGACCGTCTGCCTTATGGCACATATCGGAAATTTCAGATGTATTTTTCAAATCCTTAATAGGAATAATTTGCGGCATTGTTTAGCCCTCCTTTATGGGTTAATTATACTACAATTATACCATTATTATACTTTTTCTCAATGATTTTTTATAAGGACATAAAAAGGATACACAAAATTGTTATACTAAAGTCGAACCTTTAACCACAGGATTTATAAGAAGGAGACGGCAGGAAGTGAAATTGCAGATGTTATTAGTGGAGGATGACGCCGGAATTCGGGAAGTGATAGAGGATTATTTTTCGTCCCGCAAAAGTATTCCGGGCGCCGGAACTAAACAGGAGGAGGATGAAATTACCGTTATCAGCGCAGGGGACGGGGAAGAGGGGCTTGCGCTGATAGCGGAGGGCGGATTTGATATTGTAATTCTCGACATTATGCTGCCGGGGATGGACGGCTTTTCACTGTGCAGAAAGCTGCGGAAAGACAGTGCTGTTCCGGTGATTTTTCTCACGGCAAGGGGACAGGAGGAGGACAGGCTTAAGGGCTATCTGCTGGGCTGCGATGATTACGTGGTGAAGCCCTTTTCGCTGGCGGTTTTATATGCCAGGGTCAGGGCTTTAGTGAAAAGGGCAAAGGGGATGGTGCTTGAAAATGTCATGGAGCTGGGGGGCGTCAGGCTGTTGCCCGATAGAAGAATTGCGTATGCGGGCGAGGAAGAACTTGCGCTTACGCCAAAGGAATTTGCGCTTTTAAGGTATCTTTTGGAGAATCGGGGGCGGACAATAAGCCGGGAGAGGATTCTTATATCCGTATGGGGATATGATTTTGAAGGGAGCGACAGAGTGGTGGATAATCATATCAGGAAGCTGAGGAAAAAGCTTGGAAAGTACGGAAAGCAGATAAAGACGGTGATTAAAAAGGGCTACAGAATGGACGGAGAGTAAAAATGAACAGAATAAAAACGCCAAACAGGAAAAAGAAGATAAGCTTTTGCAGAACCTGGGCATGGATTGCGCTTCCGGTGATTTCGCTGACAATATTTGCGCTGGTGATGATAACGGCTGTACTTTTCATAGGACTTTACATGCGGGATGAGCTTCGGGCATCTGAAATTGCGTATGAAGCTACGCTGTGTTTGAAAGAAAAGGATTTAACAGTGCAAAGAGAATATGAAGAGATATTAAATCTGGGAAAAAACCGTATGGTGGCGGCTTTGTATGACGAGGAAGGAAATCTTTTGTGCGAGTCGAAGCCGGAGGAATATGAGGCATGGCGGCTGATAACGAAGGAGGATTACCATATTTTACTGGAAAGGCTGAAGGAGATTCCCATGAACAGCCAGCGGGAGAGAGCGGGCGCTGAAACGGTGAATTTATATGGCGTTACCTATTTATATGGAAGAAAGTACTTTACAGCCGATGATAAGGTCTATCAGCTGCGCTACGGCGCGTTAGTCAGTCCGTGGAGCAGGTATAGCCGCAGGATAGTAATGACGGACCTTACGGTAATATTCAGCGTGCTTTTGCTTACCTTTCTCATTGCAAGACATTATTACAGGAGTTACAGGGAGCGCATTCAGGCGGAGGAATATTACAGAAATACATCGAACGCGCTGGCTCATGATTTGAAGACGCCGCTGATGGCAATATCGGGATATGCGGAAATCATGCGGGAAAATGCGTATCCTGAAAAGAGGAATTATTATGCGGAAGGGATTTTAAAAAATGTCGCCGTGATGAACGCCATCATAGAAAATGTACTGGAGCTGGCCAGGCTGGAAAATCCGCGGATGATTCCGGCAAAGGAGGACACTGATTTATGGGAGCTTGCCGGCGCTGTTCTGGAGCAGTTCCAGGTTGAAATAAGGTCAAAGGAGCTTAATGTTCTGCTTAAAGGACAGGCGGGGGAGTCGGTGGTAAGCGCGGACAAGGCTTTGATGAAACGGGCGCTGGAAAACCTGATTGGAAATGCCGTAAGGTATACGCCGGAGAAAAATGAAATTACCATAACATTGAATATGAAATGCCTTGAAATAAAGAATACGGGCGTTATGATTTCAGAGGATAAACTGCCTCATGTCTGGGAGCCTTTTGTGAAGGGAGAGAATGCGAGAACCGGGACCGGCGGAACGGGAATCGGGCTTACGATTGTAAAGGAAATTATGGATTTGCACGGATTTGACTGTGAAATCAGAAACGGAGACAACTGCGTAATCGCAGCAATAGATTTCCGGAAGGTCCGGGGAAAGTAAGCGGGCCGGATAGAGAACCATAGGGCCAAATAAAGAAGTCAAAATCGACATATAAGAAAGTCAAAAACAGGATTGCCCTCATAAGCGGAAACAGTTACAATAAAAATAACTGAAAACGTGAAGAAACAGGAGGGTTTAGTTATGGACAAATGGACACGCGCCTTATATCAGCCGGGGCTTCCCTTAGGGGAAAACGGAGAAAGGCTTACAGGCTCAAAACAGCATATCGAGCTTTCAAAGGAAGCTGCCAAGGAAGGCATGGTACTTCTGAAAAACAGGAAAAACATTTTGCCGCTGCCGAAAGGGGCGAAGGTTGCGCTTTTCGGAAAAGGCACCTTTGACTATGTAAAGGGCGGCGGCGGAAGCGGCGACGTGACGGTGGCTTATATCCGCAATCTGTATGAGGGATTGAAACTGCAAAAAGATAATATCAGCATATTTGAGCCGTTATGCGATTATTACAGAAAGGACGTGGAGAGGCAGTATGCCGAAGGGAACGTTCCGGGCATGACCGTAGAGCCGGAAGTGCCGGAGGATTTGCTTGCCCTTGCAAAGGCTTACACGGACACGGCTATCATTTCCATCTGCCGTTTTTCGGGAGAAGGCTGGGACAGAAAGAGCGTTATCGATACGGAAAACAAGAACATGTGGGACGACGAACGGCGTATGACGGAGCTTTCCGCCAGGATTTTTGCCGACGGTGATTTCTGCCTTTCAAGGGAGGAAGCGGCTATGGTTGACGCCGTGAAGAAGAATTTTTCCCGCGTAATTGTGGTAATGAACGTGGGCGGCATGGTGGACACCTCCTGGTTCGTGGACGAGGACGATATCGGCGCGGTTCTGATGGCATGGCAGGGCGGCATGGAAGGCGGTCTGGCCGCTGCGGAGCTGCTTGTGGGGAAAGGAAATCCTTCAGGAAAGCTTTCCGATACCTTTGCAAAGACGCTGGAGGACTATCCCTCCACTTATAATTTCCATGAATCCAGAGATTATGTGGCTTACACGGACGATATTTATGTGGGCTACCGTTATTTTGAAACCATACCGGGAGCTGCGGAAAAGGTAAACTATCCTTTCGGCTTCGGCTTGTCCTACACCACATTTAAAGTAAAAGCCAAAGACGCAAAGGTTAAGAAGGGCAATGTGAATATAGAAGTGCATGTGACCAACACAGGCAGTCGGGCAGGTAAGGAAGTGGTACAGGCATATTTTGAAGCGCCGCAGGGAAAGCTTGGAAAGCCCAAAAAGCAGCTTGCCGCTTTTGCAAAGACAAGACTCCTTGCGCCGGGAGAAACCCAGAGAGTTTACCTGCGCTTTTCTGTGGAGGAGATGGCTTCCTATGACGACCTTGGCAAGATAAAGAAAGCAGCCTATGTACTGGAGGCGGGAGATTATCTTTTCCATGTGGGAACCTCAGTTCGGGATACAAAGGAGCTGGATTTGGTTTATACGGTTGACGAGGACGTTGTGGTGAAGCAGCTTGAAAGCAGGCTGGTTCCTTCGTCGCTTGCAAAGAGAATGCTTTCTGACGGAAGCTATGAGGAGCTGCCGAAAGGGGAGGCAAACGACCCGGATGCAGGAGAGCTTGAGAGGATGTCCAAGGATTTGCTGGAGGGCTATGCGCCGGCGATTAGAGGAAGGGAACGCTTCCAGCTCTGGAAGGAGCCTTACAAGGCCGGAGTACATACGCTGATGGAGGTTGCGGAAGGAAAGCTGTCCGTGGACGAATTTCTGGCACAGCTCACAGATGAGGAAATGGCGCATATTCTCGGCGGACAGCCCAATACAGGGGTGGCGAATACCTTTGGCTACGGCAATCTGCCGGAGTACGGAGTACCCTCCATTATGACGGCGGACGGACCGGCTGGACTGCGTATTGCGCCTCAGTGCGGCGTGAACACCACATGCTGGCCATGCTCCACCCTGCTCGCATGCAGCTGGAACGCCGACGTGATAGAAGCGGTGGGTGCGGCCGGCGGAGCGGAAGTGAAGGAAAACAACATTGCCATGTGGCTGACCCCGGCGGTAAATATTCACAGAAGCCCTCTGTGCGGCAGAAACTTTGAATATTATTCGGAAGACCCTTTCCTTGCCGGAAAGCTTGCAAGCGCAATGGTAAAGGGAATTCAGTCCAACCATGTAGGCGCTACGGTAAAGCATTTTGCCTTTAACAATAAGGAAACCAACCGCAAAAACAGCGATTCCAGAGTTTCCGAGCGGGCGGCAAGGGAAATTTACCTGAAAGCCTTTGAGATTATTGTGAAGGAATCCGACCCCTGGTCGATTATGACTTCCTACAACATTGTCAACGGACACAGAGCTTCCGAAAATGCGGATTTGCTGGAAGGGATTCTTCGCGGCGAATGGGGCTACGAGGGCTGTGTGACCACGGACTGGTGGACCTGCGGCGAGCATTACAAGGAGGTAAAGGCCGGAAACGACGTGAAGATGGGCTGCGGTTATCCAGAGCGTTTGCTCATGGCTCTTGAGAAGGGCTGCCTTACCAGAGAGGAAATGCATGCCTGCGCAAAGAGAATCATCAACCTGATTTTGAAAATCGACTGAGATAATTTGCATATATCGGAACCGGACAAAGATTTTGTGAAAGAGCAAGCATATGTCTGAACAGGATTATTTTAAAGCCGCGCTGGCCGATTTCACCTTTGAGGCGGCCAGCGGCGGCGCAATCCGCCATCTGGCGGATTTGGGATATACGGTAAAACAGATAACGGAGCAGCTTTCCTTTCCCACGCCTTACCAGCGTGTGCAGAAAGCCGTCCGGGAGCGGCTTCTTGAAACCGGCGTCCTGCTTTTGGAGGAGCCGGGAAGCGGAAAAGGCCATTCTCCGGCTCCGGTTTACGTGGTTGACCACGACAAATATGGGCGCACCAGCTTCCGGCGGGCGAGGGCGTCAAAGGAATTGGCGGAAGGAGCGACAGAAAGACCGGCGAAAAAACCGGCGGAAGGAGCGACAGAAAGACCGGCGAAGAAACCGACAGAAGGAGCGGAGAAAGGGACGCTGGGAGGAGTACTCTGGCGGGAGCGGGCTTTTGATGAAAAGCGGGACGGTAACCTGGCGGCTTATCTTGCGGAAAAATGCAGGGAAAACGGGGAGGAGAAAGCCTTTGTTTTCTGTGATTTTGGATTAAGGATGGAAAAGGAGCCTGCATTGTTTGAGGAAGCCATGCAGGTTCTTGACGAGAGAGCCAGAGATTATATTTACGGGCTTTTTCAGGGGCAGAAGGGCTGTTACCACAGACTGAACCGGCGTATGCGGGAGATTGTGGCGAAGCTGTATGAGAGAAAAGAATACCATAGCATATGTTATTTTGTTAAAACAGGAGAAAAGATTTTTTTGTAGTTTATATGGCATATATCTGCGCAAAGGAACAGGAGGAAAGAAAGATGAGCAGAGTAATAAAGGAGAGAAGTTTTACGGGAACGAAAAGTCCCGAGCCGCAGTCCTATGAAGCGCCGCACCGGGAGCTGGCAAGGAAAGCGGCCCGTGAGGGAATTGTTCTTCTGAAAAATGAAGGCCGTGTACTTCCCTTAAAGGAGGGAAGCAAGGTGGCTCTTTTCGGCGCGGGCGCGGGAAAGACCATGAAGGGCGGCACCGGCTCCGGCGATGTGAACGAGAGGGAGGCCGTTTCCATTTATCAGGGAATGGTGAACGCGGGATTTCAGATTACCACAGCGGACTGGGTAAAAGAATACGACAAAATTTATGAAGACGCGAGGATTGCGTGGCGTGACGAGATTTTGGAAAAGGCGGCGGGCAACGCCATGAAATTTTTCAATGTCTATGCGTCGGTTCCTTTTTATCCGCCCACAGGGCCGAAGGCGGAAAAGACGGATACGGATACCGCAATTTACGTTATCAGCCGGATTGCCGGGGAGGGCAGCGACCGCTTTAACAGGGCGGGGGATTATTACCTGACCGACGAAGAAAAGGCGATGCTTGGGGATATCTGCGAAAATTATGAAAAGGTGATTGTAGTGGTAAACACCGGCGGGCTGGTTGACTTATCCTTTATGGACGAGTTCTCCAACATCTGCGCCCTGCTTTATATCGTTCAGCCGGGCATGGAGGGCGGAAACGCTTTTGCCGATGTGATAAGCGGAAAGACGAATCCAGGCGGAAAGCTTACGGACAGCTGGGCTTTTTCTTATGAGGATTATCCAAACTCCAAAACCTTTTCCCACAATAACGGCAATGTGGACGACGAGTACTATGAGGAAGGCATTTATGTAGGATACCGCTATTTTGACGCTTTCGAGGTGCCGGTGCGCTATGGCTTTGGCTACGGAATTTCCTACACGGATTTTCAGGCGGAGACCTTGAAGGTTTCTGTGGAAGGAAAAGAAAAGCCGGAAGTCGTCGTTTCAGTTAAAGTGACAAATACAGGGAAAGAATACAGCGGACGGGAGGTCGTTCAGGTTTATGTGTCCGCGCCGGACGGAAAATTTGAGAAGGAATACCGCAGGCTTTGCGGCTTTGCCAAGACAAAAGAACTTGCCCCGGGAGAGAGTGAGGAGCTTACGGTTCGTTTCCCCGTTTACCAGATGGCGTCTTACGAGGAGAGCACAGGCGAGTGGGTACTGGAAGCAGGGACTTACGGTGTCTGGGTCGGCAACTGCCTTGGAGAAAGCAGACTTTCCGGGATGCTGCAGCTCGCAGAGCGAAAGGCACTTGTGAAGGTGGACAATATCTGTCCGCTGAAAGCAGAGCTTAAAGAGCTTTCCCTGCCTGCGGAAAAACGAAAGGCCCGCTATGACGCATGGGTGGCGGAAGGAAAGGAAAAGGGACTTCCTGTAATGGAGCTTGACTTGTCGGAGGTTACAACGGAAGTGATTGACTATTCGGATGCGCCGGAGGATAAAGAGGACGAGGCCGTTAAACTGGTGGATAAGCTGACCGTGGAGCAGATGATTCTGCTTGCAACAGGCGACCCGGGCAAAGGACAGGGAAGCAACCTTGGAGCCGCCGGGATTTCCGTTCCGGGCTCTGCGGGCGAAACCAGCTCCTGCGCAAGAGAGCAGGGCATTGCAAGCATTGTGCTGACGGACGGACCGGCCGGGCTTCGTTTGAACTCCACCTACTATGTGAAGGACGGACAGATTGTGAAGCTGCCTTTCGAGGCAAGCGTGGAGCATGGCATTTTTGCGCCGGATAAGGAATATGAAGGGGAAAAATATTATCAGTACTGCACCGCAATTCCCGTGGGAACCCTCCTTGCCCAGAGCTGGGACGAGGCGTTGATTGAGGAAGTGGGAAAAATTATCGGAGACGAGATGATTCGGTTCAGCACGGATTTGTGGCTGGCGCCGGGAATGAATATTCACAGAAATCCTCTTTGCGGGAGAAACTTCGAATACTATTCGGAAGACCCGCTGGTAAGCGGAAAGATTGCGGCGGCAATGACCCGCGGCGTCCAGAGCGTAAAGGGATGCGGCACCACGATTAAGCATTTTGCCTGCAACAATCAGGAGGATAACAGGAAGGGAAGCAACAGCATTCTTTCCGAGCGCGCGCTGCGTGAAATTTACTTAAAGGGCTTTGAAATTGCCATTAAGGAATCTCATCCCCTGTCCATCATGACCAGCTACAACCTGATTAACGGCGTCCACGCCGCGAATAATTACGATACCTGTACGAAAGCGGCAAGAAAAGAGTGGGGCTTCGACGGCGCGATTATGACCGACTGGACCACCACCGAGAACGATGAGGACTGCACGGCGGCAGGCTGCATGAGAGCCGGTAACGATTTGGTAATGCCGGGACAGCCCGCCGACCATGAGAATATCCGAAAGGAGCTGGCGGACGGAACCCTTTCGGAGAAGGAGCTGCGGGACTGCATTGTGAGACTGGTGAGAGTAATTTTGAAGTCGAATAAGTATGAGTAAATTTGGTAATTGACAAATTTCTGTGTCGGTGCTACTATGCAGATAAGTCAGAGAAAAGCTGTGACGGAAAAGAGTAGCATTTGGGAAGCATCCAGAGAGAGCGGCGTATGGTGGAAGCCGTTTATGCGGAAGATATGTGAAAACCATTCCGAAGCTGCGACGCCTAAGGCGTATGCCAATGCCCACGGAGGAAAGCAGGGGCAGGGATAAGCTGTTAAGTGCCGCCGTTTGCCCGCGTTACAGGGATAGGATTTGCCGATAAGCTGCGCAGGCATGTTTGGCGCCGGTAAAGCGGAGCATTTGGCGGAATCTGAAGTGAAAAGTTAAGGTGGAACCGTGCGTAAGGCACCCTTAGATATACTTTATAGTGTATCTGAGGGTGCTTTTTGGCGTGGCAGAGAAAGAGGAATGGGAAAAACAGCGAAGGCCCGGACAGTGCACGGAACAATTTGCGGACGCAAAGCGGCCGAAATTTGTACCAGACAAAAGAGTACTGGAAGGGCCAAAGCGGAACTGGAATAGGAGGATGGGAAAATGAAAGTATTACAGAGAAACGGACAGATTATCGAAGGGAATTTTGAGGAAAAGGAGGTCAGGGAAGCGTTCTGGCACACAAGCGCCCATGTGCTGGCGCAGGCGGTGAAGCGTCTGTACCCGGAAACGAAATGCGCCATTGGGCCGGCCATTGAAAACGGCTTTTATTATGATTTTGACTTTGGTTTTCCTTTTACGGAGGAAAATCTGGCGGATGTTGAAAGGGAAATGAGGAAAATTGTGAAGGAGTCCTTTGCGCTCACGGCTTTTGAGGTCGCCAGGAAAGATGCGGCGGCTTACATGAGGGAGCGGGGAGAGAGCTACAAGCTGGAAATGATTGAAAATCTCCCGGAAGAAGAAAGCATCAGCTTTTACAGGCAGGGGGATTATGAGGAATTTTGCGCGGGGCCGCATATTACAAATACTTCCCTGATTAAGGCGTTTAAGCTCTTATCCGTTGCCGGCGCTTACTGGCGGGGGGATGAAAAGAACAAAATGCTCACGAGGATTTACGGAATTTCTTTCCCTAAAGCGGCGGAGCTGGATGCATACCTTGCAATGCTGGAGGAGGCGAAAGCAAGGGACCACAGGAAGCTGGGAAAGGAGCTGGGGCTGTTTACAATTATGGAGGAGGGACCGGGCTTTCCTTTTTTCCTTCCCAAAGGAATGATACTGAAAAATCTGCTCATTGATTATTGGCGAGAGGTTCATGAGAGGGAAGGGTATATGGAAATCTCCACGCCCGTCATCTTAAACCGGGAGCTCTGGGAGACCTCCGGGCACTGGGACCATTATCGGGAAAATATGTATACCACGGTGATTGACGGGGAGGATTATGCCATCAAGCCCATGAACTGCCCCGGCGGAATGCTGGTTTATAAAATGGCGCCCCGCTCCTACAGGGAGCTTCCCATGCGCCTCGGGGAGCTGGGGCTGGTGCACAGACATGAAAAATCCGGTCAGCTTCACGGCCTGATGCGGGTGAGATGTTTTACCCAGGACGACGCGCATATTTTTATGACGGAAGAACAGATTGAAGGAGAAATACAGAACGTTGCAAGGCTCATTGACGAATTTTATACGAAATTTGGTTTTACTTATTATGTGGAGCTTTCCACAAAGCCGGAAAACAGCATCGGCAGCGAGGAGGAGTGGGAGCTGGCAACGGCGGCGCTGGAAAACGCCATAAAAGGAATGGGAATCCCTTATACGGTGAACGAGGGGGACGGCGCTTTTTACGGGCCGAAGCTGGATTTTCATTTGAAAGATTCCATCGGGCGTACCTGGCAGTGCGGAACCATTCAGCTTGACTTTCAGCTCCCCCAGCGTTTTGATGCGGAATATACGGGGGCGGACGGGGAAAAGCACCGGCCCATTATGATTCACCGGGTGGTGTTCGGCTCTATCGAGCGGTTCATCGGCATTTTAATCGAGCATTACGCTGGAAAGTTTCCTGTGTGGCTGTCTCCGGTTCAGGTGAAGGTTTTGCCGGTGTCGGATAAGTATCTGCCTTACGGGGAAAAGGTGATGGCGGAGCTTAAGAGTCGGAATATCCGGGCGGAGCTGGACGGGCGGAACGAAAAGCTGGGGTATAAAATCAGGGAAGCGCGACTTGAGAAAGTTCCTTATATGCTGATAGTAGGGGAGAAAGAGCAGGAGAATGGTACCGTGACGGTGAGATGCCGGGATGCGGAGGATGGGAAACAGGATTTGGGAGAGATGGGGGTGGAGGAGTTTGTGAATAGAATGTGATTTCCGAGGTACAGGCAGAATAATAGTTGGAAAGGGCGATGAGGTTTGTTATAATTATGAGTAATAAAAAATGAACTTAAGAAAGGAAAAACCATGAATTATCTTTTAAGAAGTATGCTGTTCGTTCCCGCATACAATGAGAAGTTTCTGGACAAGGCGGCGAAAAGCGAAGCGGACGCCATTATCTTTGATTTGGAGGACGCGGTGCCGCCGGCAAAGAGGAAAGAGGCAAGGGACACCCTTGGGAAATATTTATCTGACGGGACATTTGCGGGAAAGCAGCTTTTTATCCGCGTAAATGAGCTTGGCTCGGGGGATTTGATTAAGGATTTGAAGCTGATTGACGGCAGGCGGATTCTGGGAGTGGTGACGCCCAAGATTAAGGGCGTTTCTGAAATTCAGGAATTTTCCAATCTATTGAAAAAATGTGAGGAAAGGGACGGACTGCCGGAGGGAACCGTCAAATTACTGCCTTTGATTGAGACGGCGGGGGCGGTTGCACAGGTACAAAGCATTGCGGGCAGCAGTAAGAGAATCATCGCGCTTTTGTTCGGCGGGGAGGATTATCTTGACAGTATATGGGGAACTCATGAATATTCTGCGAAGGCCTTCGAGATTCCAAGGGCGATGATTGTGATGGCGGCAAGGATGAACAATCTTCTCCCCATTGATACGCCCTATATGGATTTGAAGAACGAGGCGGGCTTTATGGCGGAGGAGAGGATGGCGTATTCCATGGGCTTTGCGGGGGCGCTTTTGGTAAATCCCGTACAGATTCCCTGGGCCAATCGGTGCTTTTGTCCGTCAAAAGAGGAAGTAGAGCATGCCGCGGCAGTACTGGAAACTGCGGAAAAGGCCAGAGAGGAAGGGCGGAGCATTGCCACCCTGGAGGGCAAGGTGGTGGGGCCTCCTATGCTGAAACGGGCAAACAAGGTGATGGACTGCGTAAACAAAATCAGGGAGCATGAGAAGAAAAACGCCGAAGGAAACTAGGCGGACGATAAGCTGCGCCGGGAGCGCAGGGGAGGTAAAATGACAGGGACAGGCAAAACCTGGCTTTTTGTACCGGCAAAGGAAAAATATGCGGGGCGTATCGGGCAGATAGAAGCGGACGCCGTTATTCTGGATTTGGAGGATTCCCTTGCCCCGGCGCAGAAGGACGCAGGGCTTTTGATTGCGGCCGATATTCTGCAAAGGTACGGGGGAAGCCGAAAGCTGTATGTGCGGGTAAATTCCGGCGAAAGATTTGACAGGGAAATAAAAGCGCTGAGCGGCTTTGACTTTGCAGGCTTCATGCTTCCCAAATTCGAGGATATTGCGCTTCTGGAGGATTATCAGGAGCATCTGAAGGGGAAGGAAGCGATTGCCCTCCTGGAAAGTGTGAAAGGGATTATGGAACTGCCGAAAATTGCAGCCCACCCTCTGGTGAGCGGGCTTGCTTTCGGCGGAGAGGATTTCCGTAAGGAGCTTGGCTTTGAGGCGGGGGAGGAAGCGACGGTTTATGCAAGGAACCGGCTGGTGATGTATGCTTTTTATCACGGCAAATATTCTCTGGATACTGTGAGCATGGAAATCCGGGATATGGATAAATTCATGGAGGATTACAAGAAAAGCAAAGGATTGGGCTTTTCGGGAAAGCTCCTGATTCACCCGGCCCAGGCGGCGGCGGTTAAGGAGTATTACCGTCAAAGGGACCCGGGTTATCTGCAAAGGGTTGTGGAGGCTTTTGAGAACAGCGCGGACGGGATTTTGCAGATGGACGGAAAATGGTACGAGCGGCCGCATATCGAGAAGATAAAGAAATATCTGCGGGAGCTGGAAGTCGGGCGGTAGATGAAGACAGATACGGAAAAAGGCGGGCGGCAGATAAAGACAGATACGGAACAATGCCGGGCGGACGAAAAGTAAACGGAAAATAAAGCAGATAATCGAGAACTGACAGGGGTATGGACAGAACCGGAGGGAATCGGAAAATGGCACTGGAAGAGGAATTAAAAAATCTGGAAGTCAGGAAGGAAAAGGTTCACGGCAGGGAGCGGGAGGCCAGGCAGCATGCGGCGGGCAAGCTCTCCGCCTGGGAGCGCATACAGCTTTTGATGGATAAGGACACCTTTGTGGAGACCGATGTGTATCTGGAGCACCGCTGTTCCTATTTCGGAATGGATAAAAACAAAACGGAGGGGGACGGCGTGATTGCCGGCTACGGAAAGGTGGAGGGCAGGACGGTCTGCGTGTATGCCCAGGACTTCACGGTGTTCGGCGGCTCTATCAGCGAGATGAACGCCAGAAAGATATCCAATATCCAAAACAAGGCGCTGCAGATGGAGGTGCCCATAGTGGGGCTTTTTGATTCGGGCGGCGCAAGGGTGCAGGAGGGGATTTTAGGGCTTTCCGGGCACGGAAATATTTTTTTCAATAATGTGAAAGCCTCCGGGAAAATTCCCCAGATATCGGCAATCATGGGAACCTGCGCAGGCGGGGCGTCCTATTCCCCGGCGCTTACGGATTTTATTATCATGGTGGACGAGACCAGCAACATGTTCATCACAGGTCCAAAGGTGGTGAAGGCTGCCATTGGCCAGACGGTCACCATGGACGAGCTGGGGGGCGCTGAAATCCATGCCAGAATCAGCGGCATGGCGGACCATGTGGCAAGGGACGATGAGGATTGTATCAGGTACATCAGGCGGCTTTTGCAGTATCTGCCGGATAATTTTCATGAAAGCCCCGCCCGGGCAGAGGAGTATGCCTTTGACGGGGAGAGGGGGAAAACCATTGCCTCCGTGATACCGGAATCCAAACGCCATGCCTATGACATGCACAAAATCATCGACTGCCTGATTGACGAGGGGAGCGGTCTGGAAATCAAGGAAAAATTTGCCTCCAATATCATTACCATGCTGGCCAGAGTGGGCGGTTATCCGGTGGGGATTATTGCCAATCAGTCCTCCCGGATGGCGGGGTGCATCGATATCAATGCGGCGGACAAGGCGGCCGGTTTTATTCGGGTCTGCGACAGCTTTAACATTCCTCTGCTGAATCTGGTGGACGTGTCCGGTTTTTATCCGGGCAAGGAGCAGGAGCAGGGCGGGATTATCCGGCACGGGGCGAAGATGCTCTTTGCCTACAGCGAGGCGGAGGTCCTCAAAATCACCGTGATTCTGCGGAAGGCTTACGGGGGCTCTTATCTGGCCATGTGCAGCAAGGAGCTGGGGGCGGATGTGGTCTATGCATGGCCGAAGGCCGAGATTGCCGTGATGAGCGCGGAGGCCGCCGTGGACGTGCTGTTTAAAAATGCGGACGGGGAGGAGCGGCAGCAGTATTTAAAGGAGTACTGCCGGCAGTTTTTAAATCCCTTTGAGGCGGCGCATATGGGATATGTGGACGAGGTCATCGACCCGCATCTGACCAGGGAGAACATCATAAAGGTTCTGGAGCTGTACCCCGGGAAAAAAGCGGCGGCAAAGAAGACGGCGCACGGGAACATTCCCCTGTAAAGTACCGGATTGCCCCTGACCGGAAATAAATACCATAAATCTTTCAATTTATTTTTCATTTTATCGTTTTCGGGCAGCAAGCTCCGGCATGGCGGTTATTTTCATGTATAATTGTGAACAATAATTCCATATGCGGGAGGATGAAAGATGAAAGAGCAGGATATGCTGGCGGAAAGAATCAATAATTTGTGCAGGGAAAGGAGGATGACTTATTACTCGCTGGCATGCGCATCCGCAGTACCGATAGGAACTATCATGCATATTGTGGATAAATCCACGGAAAATCCCGGCATGCTCACGATAGAAAAGCTGTGCGAGGGGTTCGGGATTACGTTAAATGAGTTTTTTGATTCCCCGGAATTTATTTCTTAAAATAAAATTTATATTTTTTTGGGTGACTGTAGTTTACAGGTGTGATATACTTATGAATTAGTTAGAGAAAAAGACTTAAGATGCTATTAATAATGGAGGTCATCACAATGACAAAAGCAGAAATATTGAAACAGGAAATTTTAAAGCAGTACAAAAGTGTGAGACAGTTTGCTATTGACATGGAAATTCCCTACAGCACTCTGGTGACAGCATTGGATAGAGGCATTGAAGGTATGGCCTACGGAACTGTTATTCGCATGTGTGACAAGCTGAGCTTGAACCCGGTTGACTTTTCTTCTCTTGAAAAGGGCGAAGTGCTGGGAGAAAAGATTCTGGAAAACCGCGTTATGCAGTATTATATCCGCCTGAACAAGAAAGGACGTAAGAAAATCCTTGAGATGATGGAGGATTATGTTCAGCTTGAGAAGTACAGGGAGCTGTAAAATAAATGAATAATCACTTCGATTACCTGATTGTGGGGGCCGGGCTTTTTGGCGCGGTCTTTTCGCATGAGATGAATAAGCGCGGCAGGAGCTGTCTTGTGATTGACAGAAGGGAGCATATTGCCGGAAATATTTATACCAGCTTAAAGCGGGGCATTCATGTGCATGAATATGGCGCGCATATTTTTCATACCTCCAATACCAGGGTATGGGAGTATATCAATCAGTTTGCGCAGTTCAATCATTTTGTAAATTCCCCTATGGCGGTTTATAAGGATGAGATTTACAATCTGCCTTTTAATATGAACACCTTCAGCAGGCTCTGGGGGATTAAGAACCCGGACGAGGCCAGGGCCGTTATCCGGGAGCAGATAAAGGATTTATCGATTGAAGAACCCCGGAATCTGGAGGAGCAGGCGTTATCCCTTGCAGGCCGTGACGTGTATGAAAAGCTGGTGAAGGGTTATACGGAAAAACAGTGGGGGCGGGACTGCCGGGAGCTGCCGGCATTTATCATTAAACGTCTGCCCCTTCGTTTTACCTATGACAATAATTATTTTACGGACAGGTATCAGGGGATTCCCGAGGGCGGTTACACGGCAATTATTGAGAAAATGTTGGATAATGTGGAGGTTTTGCTGAACACGGATTACCGGGATTTTGTCAGGAGGCAGGAGGAGGCCGCCGAAAATGGCGCGGATTTTGTTTCATACGGGAAGGTGCTTTATACCGGTATGATTGACGAGTACTTTGATTACCGTCTGGGGCATCTGGAATACCGCTCCCTGCGTTTCGAGAAGGAGGATATGCCGGACTGCGAAAATTATCAGGGGAACGCCGTGATAAATTACACGGAGCGGGAGATTCCCTATACCCGGATAATCGAGCATAAGCATTTTGAGTTCGGAAAAGGAGAGGGAACTGTCATCACCAGAGAGTACCCGGCGGACTGGAAGCCGGGGGACGAGCCTTATTATCCCATTAACGACGAGCGCAACAACAACCTGTTCGCCGCCTATCAGAAGCTGGCGGAAAAGGAAAAAGGGGTTTTGTTCGGTGGAAGGCTCGGGCAGTACCGCTATTATGATATGGACAAGGTGATTGAGGCGGCTCTTGATATGGCGGAGAAGGAAGCGTAAGGCAGCGGCGGCGTCTGTTTTGCAGAGAATGAACGGCGCAGCGCTTCGCGGGACGGATTATCGTAATAAAAAATAAGCGGTTCACATATGTGAGCCGCTTTTGTTACAATAAGCTGACTGGCGAAGCGTGGCAGCGTTTGTTAGCAGTAGCTGTTAAAGAGCATCCCGCTGTAGTTGCTGGTCATATAAGGCGTCGCAAAATTGTGTCCGGGATTTTTGTAGGCGACCATGGTCCGTTCCACGTACTCCATCGGGTCTAAGGAAATCTGGTCCGTTTTCCGCAGGATGGAATCGGTAAAATCCTTTATGGTGGAAAACTGCGAGCGGCTTTCATCGCTTAAGATGGAGTGCTTGAACAAATCCTCGTTCATCACAAGCCTGCCGCCTTCCTCAAAGGAAAATCCAAGGTCCTCAAGCTCCGGCTGGTAGCTTCTGCAGATGTGGCCCATCTCGCCTAAGAGACGGTTGCTCTTGGGGTGGCGGGTTACATATTCCGCGGCAGTATCAATGAAAGCGTTATAACCGCTTATGAGGTTATTGACATTTTCCGTGAGGGAATCAAGGTCTGTTTTCAATCCAATCTGCGCCGTCTCCCCCTCCGAGTTGCTGACGCCGTTTAAGGTGATTTCAAACATTTTATTAATCGTAAAATGATTGGAGGAAGCAGTATGCGGTTCCCCGTTCAGTAAAAACTCGGCGTTGGAGGGCATTCTGGACATAAAATCAAATCCGAGATAGTCAATTGTGCCTGAGCGTTTGCTGGTCTTATCGTCGGAGACAAGAAATATGTAATCCTTATTGTTTTTCAGTCCCACGTTCATGGAAGTGAGTCGCAGGGAGGAATTTCCTCTACCGTCGGACATCAGGTCGGCGCTTATGCCGATGTCGGCGTTGGTGATAAGGCGCGCAAGACGTTCCTGAAGCTCCTTATTCGTCTCGCCCTCCCTGACGTTATACTGGAATTCATAGCTTAAATCATTCACTGTGATATCAAAGGAATAAGCGCCGGGCGCCAGTGACGATTTACTGTCGGAGGGGAGAAAGGTTCCCAGGTTTACCTGATTGGAGGCAAGGGCGGTTACTTCTATATTATAGGAAGGCGCATTGCCGTCCTCGCTGCTGTCGCCCACGTAAGCGGCGGTGATAATATCCTCCCGGCTGGAATAGGCTGCCTTTTTCCCAAACATCTCATCTTTGTCAAGTCCGCCAAGGGACGCAATGGTGTTGCGGAGATTTCTGGCGCCTTCTTTTAATCCCACGGCAAACTGCCGGGATTCGCTGCTGGTGTCAAGAATATACAGAGGGGCGTCCTTATTCAGCTTTACAATGGAATTGTAGATGCTGCGAAGTTCGCTCTTCTTGTGAGTGTCATACTGTGTGGTTTTCGGTACGTAGGCAGTCAGATAGTGATTGTAAGCCACATCAAGAGCCGCACTGTAAGCCATAACGCATCCCTCCTTCTGAATTCGTTTTACAGGCATCCGCTGTCTGTATAGGCTAATTTTACCATGATGAAAATGTGAATACAATAGTATATGCGGGAATTATTAAAAATTTATAAAAAAGGCAGTCAATTACGGTTGACGGAAGGAAAATGATATGGTATAGTTATCAAACAAAACAAAGATTGAGGTCTTTTTTTTATGCTCAAAAATCCGCTAAAGAGATTGGAGGAATAATCATGCGTACGAGAATCACATTGGCATGTACAGAATGTAAACAGCGCAACTACAATACCACAAAGGACAAAAAGACACATCCCGAAAGGATGGAATTTAAGAAATATTGTAGATTCTGCAGAACTCATACATTGCACAAAGAAACCAAATAATATTGCAGGTGTCTGAAAGGAGTTAAAGATGGCAGATTCTGCTAAGAAAGAAAAATCGGTCAAGACGGCAAAGGCAGCCGGCTCCGGCTTTTTTAAAGGGGTTAAGGTTGAATTTAAGAAAATTTCATGGCCGGACAAGGATTCGCTCATAAAACAGTCGATTGCGGTTACCTGTGTTTCGGTGGTGGTGGGAGTCATTATTGCAGTACTGGACTTCTTTATGCAGTACGGCGTGGATTTCTTAACCAGTCTGTAGAGCGAGGGTGAATGTATGGCAGAGGCAAGCTGGTATGTAGTGCATACCTATTCCGGATATGAAAACAAGGTAAAGGCCAATATAGAGAAAACAATTGAGAACAGACATCTGGAGGAGGAGATTCTGGAGGTCCGCGTGCCGATGCAGGACGTGGTGGAGTTGAAAAACGGCGCCAGAAAAACAGTCCAGAAGAAAATGTTTCCGGGATATGTTCTGATTAATATGGTCATGAATGACGACACATGGTATGTTGTCCGTAATACCAGAGGCGTGACAGGATTCGTAGGCCCCGGAAGCAAACCGGTGCCCCTGTCGGAGGCGGAAATGAAGCCTCTGGGAATCAAGACGGAAAATATTTCGGTGGACTTTGCGGAAGGCGATACTATCGCCGTGGTAGCGGGCGTATGGAAGGATACCATAGGCGCCGTGCAGAAGATGGATTACAACAAACAGACGGCAACCATCAACGTGGAGCTGTTCGGCAGGGAGACGCCTGTGGAAATCAGCTTTGCGGAAGTGAGGAAGATGTCATAGGCATAAATGCCCATAGGCTTAAAAGCCATAAGCATGAATGCCATAGGACTAAAAGGTATTTATTATGGGACGGTATTTCCCGCCTCATATAAATATAGAAACTTTACAATTGGTCTGCATGATTTGCAGGCTGTGGGAGCGGAGGAGATTTCTGCGGAGTATTCCGGCAGGAAGACCTTTCGTGCCATACCACGATGCAATTAGGTTTGCATGATTAAGGAGGTGCCATCAATGGCAAAAAAAGTAGAAGGATATATCAAGTTACAAATCCCTGCTGGTAAAGCTACGCCAGCTCCCCCGGTAGGTCCTGCACTTGGACAGCACGGGGTAAACATCGTTGAGTTTACAAAACAGTTCAATGCAAGAACGGCTGATAAGGGCGATGTGATTATACCTGTGGTTATTACGGTATATGCAGACAGAAGCTTCAGTTTTATTACGAAGACTCCCCCTGCCGCAGTGCTTCTCAAAAAGGCATGCAATATCAAATCAGGTTCGGCAGTACCGAACAAGACGAAGGTTGCAACCATTACCAAAGCGCAGGTAAAGGAAATTGCAGAGACCAAGATGCCCGACTTAAATGCGGCAAGCATTGAAGCGGCGATGAGCATGATTGCCGGAACGGCAAGAAGCATGGGCATTACAGTAGTGGATTAACTAATAAATATTGAAAAGTGGGAGACACACATAAGACAGCCGCCTGCCTGATATGGAAAAAGGAAAGTCGTCAGGCCGCGTCCGGTGCGGAAAACCGAAGGTTTTCTCCCGGTAAGACCGCAAGGTCGTCCGGTGCTGTCCGGTGTCGTTTGAACCATAGGAGGAATAATAATGAAACGAGGAAAAAGATATACGGAAGCCGCAAAACAGGTTGACCGCGCAATGTTATACGAGCCCGCTGACGCGATTGGACTGGTGAAAAAGACAGCAGTTGCAAAATTTGACGAGACCGTTGAGGTTCACATCAGAACAGGCTGCGACGGACGTCATGCAGAACAGCAGATTCGTGGCGCGGTAGTGCTTCCCAATGGTACAGGTAAAACCGTTAAGGTTCTGGTTTTCGCCAAGGGCGACAAGTTGAGCGAGGCTGAGGCAGCCGGCGCAGATTATGTGGGCGGCGAGGAGCTGATTCCCAGAATCCAGAAAGACGGATGGCTTGATTTTGACGTGGTGGTTGCCACCCCTGATATGATGGGCGTTGTGGGACGTCTCGGTAAGGTTTTAGGACCCAAAGGACTCATGCCCAATCCCAAGGCAGGCACCGTTACCATGGACGTAACCAAAGCAATTAACGATATCAAAGCCGGTAAGATTGAGTACAGGCTCGACAGGTCCAACATTATCCATGTGCCGATTGGAAAGGCTTCCTTCACAGACGAGAAGCTTCAGGAAAACTTCAACGCACTGATGGATGCGATTGTTAAGGCAAGACCTTCAGCACTGAAAGGGCAGTATCTGAGAAGCATTACGCTTACTTCCACAATGGGCCCCGGTGTGAGAGTCAGCACAGCAAAGTTCTGACAGGCAACAAACGCTGTCACGCTTTGTGAGTCAGCTTATTGTAATGATAAAAGCCGCGGCTTGGTTAAGCCGCGGCTTTTTTGAATCAGAGGCGAGGGGAATGAAGCGAAAAGTAAAGGCAAAAAAAAGAAATAACGAAAGCTACGGAAAAGGAATACTTGTTGTTTTCCTCATCACGCTCTGTCTTGTGCTATCCATTGGCGTAGCCGGCCTTATCGCATATAAGGCTTTAAACGGGGACGTTAAGGAGACTTATCAGGCGCAGGAAGAAACGCCCGTTCAGGAAAAAAAGGATGATTTTCAGCTTTTTAAGGAGAAAATACCGGACCGTGAGGATAAAGAAAAGGAAAACGTTGACACCGGCGAAGAGCCAGAGGAGGCTGCAAAACCGGCGGGACGGTATGCCGAAGAACTTGACGACGAGGAATACCTGAAGGCAAACAGGATTCTGCCGTGGGAGGCGGACCGGGAGGACGAGGTGAGCTTTTGCTTTGCGGGGGATTTCCTTCTGGATGATGAGTTTGCGATTATGGCGAATCTGTTAAATAGAGGCGGCAGGATTGAGGACGGGATTTCCGAGGGGCTCCTTGCCCATATGCGGGCGGCGGATGTCATGGTAATCAACAACGAATTTCCTTATACGAACCGGGGAACCCCCACAGAGGAAAAGGCGTTTACTTTCCGGGCGGACACGGATAAGGTTTCCCTTTTGCAGGACACGGGAGCGGACGTGGCAATTCTCGCCAACAACCATATTTACGATTTCGGGGAAACCGGTCTTCTGGATACGCTGGAAACTTTGGAAAATGCCGGGATTCCGGGCGTCGGCGCGGGAAGGAACATAGACGAAGCGTCGGCCCCCCTTTACTTTATTATGAACGATATGAAAATTGCCATTGTGGCTGCCACCCAGATAGAGAGGCTGGAAAATCCCGACACGAAGGGAGCGACGGCGGACAGTCCCGGCGTTTTCCGGTGCCTTGACGCGTCGAAGCTCTGCGCGGTGGTGGCGGAGGCGAAGGAAAACAGCGATTTTGTCATTGTTTATATTCACTGGGGGACGGAAAATGTGGAGGAGCCGGACTGGCTGCAGCTGGACCAGGCGCCGAAGCTTGAGGCAGCCGGAGCGGATTTGATTATCGGCGACCACCCCCACTGTCTTCAGGGGATTGATTATTTCGGCGATACCCCGGTGATATACAGCCTTGGGAATTTCTGGTTTAATTCAAAAACCATGGACAGCTGCATGGTGCGGGTGACAATCGGACAGGAGGGCTTAAAGAGCTTTCAGTTTATGCCGGCGATTCAGTCGGACTGCCGAGTGGATTTGGCGTACGGGGAGGAGAAGGACCGGATACTGGAGTACATGCGGGGGCTGTCACCCAATGTCATTATCGACGGGGAAGGCTTTGTCAGCCGGCCGTGACGATGAGCCGCCTCAGGAGACGGACGGCGCGGATTGCCGGGAGCTTTATACAGCCGGCGACACAAAAATCGCGATATTTTAGTTGACATGAGTCCGGCGCTGTGCTATTGTAAAAAAGGTCTTGAATGACCATGCCGAAGACAGCAGGCGCCGGAGACGCGGCATAAATCCTGCCGAGGAGAAAAGTCTTAAAAAGCTTATTCTGCCTTTCCGTCTTTCGGAAAGGCTTTTTGTTCGGCACAAAAATCTAATAGGAGGTAAAGAAAGTGGCAAAAGTGGAATTGAAACAGCCTATAGTTGATGAGATTTCTGCGAATATCAAGGACGCCCAGTCTGTGGTTTTGGTTGACTACAGAGGACTTACGGTAGAGCAGGATACCAGACTTCGCAAGCAGCTTCGCGAGGAAGGCATCACCTACAAGGTGTACAAGAACACAATGATGAATTTTGCATTCAAGGGAACCGATTGCGAAGCCCTTGCCCCTCATCTGGAAGGACCCAGCGCAATTGCAATTTCCAAGACCGATGCGACAGCTCCTGCAAGAATTCTGTGCAAATTTGCAAAGGAAGCAGACAAGCTGGAAGTGAAAGCCGGTATTGTTGAAGGCTCAGTGTATGACGCTGCCGGTATTGCCGAGATTGCAAAGATTCCGTCAAGAGAAGAATTGCTGTCCAGATTGCTTGGAAGCATGCAGTCGCCTGTTGCAAACCTGGCCCGCGTACTGAACCAGATTGCGGAAAAAGGCGGAGCGGACGCATGCGAGCCGGCTGCAAAAGAGGAAGCAGCAGAAGAACCTGTTGCAGAGGCGGCAGCTCCCGCAGAGGAAGCGCCTGCGGCGGAGTAAAGCGGCAGCAAAATTACCAGATACTGAAATGTGAAATTGAAAGTCCGGCATGGGATGCCGGGGCAGTCAGATTAAAATTAAAATGGAGGAAATAAAAATGGCAAAGTTATCCACACAGGAATTTATTGACGCTATCAAAGAGCTCACCGTATTAGAGTTAAATGACCTTGTAAAAGCCTGCGAAGAAGAATTCGGCGTATCCGCAGCGGCAGGCGTTGTAGTTGCAGCAGCAGGCGCCGGCGAGGCGGCAGCGGCAGAGGAGAAGACCGAGTTTGACGTAGAGCTGACAGAGGTTGGCCCGAACAAGGTTAAGGTTATCAAGGTTGTTCGTGAAGTAACCGGACTTGGACTTAAGGAAGCAAAAGACCTTGTTGATTCCGCACCTAAGATGGTGAAGGAAGCTGCAAGCAAGGAAGAAGCTGACGACCTTAAGGCTAAACTGGAGGCTGAAGGCGCTAAGGTTACATTAAAGTAATCGGAGATTCCACTTCATATTAAGGATAAAGAGGGCTGTGTACGGCGGAGGGCTGTGCGCAGCCTGTTTTTTTGCAGTTCAGCCATGCCATTCATAAGTCACCAGATTGTACGTAATGGTTTGTAATATCATGAATTGGCTGGTGACTTATTTCATGTCGGGCGTCCGCCCTATAGAATTGAATGTACAATTTGTCCTTAGTGAGCAGGCTCCCACGTATAAATTGTACATTCAATTCTGCATGGCTGAACTGTTACAAAATCTGGAAAAATTTTTGTTGACTCAACTTTAAATTTGTGGTAGACTGGAAAATGCACTATTGTGGTATGGTAGGCTTACTACCTCTATACCACTGTCTAATCATATTAAGAACGGGGTGAATAGTCAATGGAAAAGAACAGAATACGTCCTATTGCTACGGGCAAGAGCATGCGTATGAGTTATTCACGACAGAAAGAGGTTCTGGGAGTGCCAAACCTGATTGAAGTCCAGAAGGATTCCTATAAATGGTTCCTTGAAGAAGGGCTGAAAGAGGTGTTTGACGACATTTCTCCGATTGCAGACTACAGCGGGCATTTAAGCCTGGAGTTTGTGGATTTTGAGCTCTGTGAAGACGATGTGAAATATTCCATCGAGAAATGCAAGGAGAGAGATGCGACATATGCCGCTCCATTAAAGGTCAGGGTTCGTCTTTATAATAAAGAAAAAGAAGAAATCAGCGAGCATGAGATTTTCATGGGCGACCTTCCCCTCATGACGGAAACGGGAACCTTTGTCATTAACGGCGCGGAACGTGTTATTGTCAGTCAGCTGGTTCGTTCTCCCGGTATTTATTATGCTATCAGCCATGATAAAATCGGCAAGAGGCTGTTTTCCGCCACAGTGATTCCCAACCGAGGGGCGTGGCTGGAGTATGAAACGGACTCAAACGACATTTTTTATGTGCGTGTTGACAGAACCAGAAAAGTGCCAATCACTGTTCTCATCAGGGCGCTTGGCGTAGGTACCAATGATGAAATCAGAGAGTTGTTTGGCGATGAACCCAAGATAGAAGCAAGCTTTTCCAAAGACGTTTCCACGAATTATCAGGAAGGTCTGTTAGAGTTATACAAGAAAATCCGTCCCGGTGAGCCCCTCAGCGTTGAGAGCGCGGAAAGCCTGATTAACGCTATGTTTTTCGACCCCAGAAGATATGATTTGGCGAAAGTCGGCAGATACAAATTCAACAAAAAGCTGGCCTTCCGCAACAGGATAAGGCATCATATTCTTGCGGAGGATGTGGTGGATACCCTGACGGGAGAGGTGCTTGCGGAAGCAGGGACAAAGGTGAGCGCGGAGCTTGCCGATGCTATCCAGAACGCGGCGGTTCCTTATGTATATATTCAGACGGAGGAGAGAAACGTAAAAATTCTTTCCAATATGATGGTGGAGCTGACCAGCTTCGTTGACTGCAATCCCAGAGAGCTGGGCATTACGGAGCATGTTTATTATCCTGTACTTGCGCAGATTCTCGAGGAGTTCGGGGAGGACGCGCAGGCCCTTGCGGAGGCCATCCGCAAGAATGTCCATGAGCTGATTCCCAAGCATGTGACAAAGGAGGATATCCTTGCCTCCATCAACTACAATATTCATCTTGAGTATGGCATTGGCAATGACGACGATATCGACCACTTAGGGAACAGGCGTATCCGTTCCGTAGGCGAGCTTTTGCAGAATCAGTACAGAATCGGCCTTTCCAGACTGGAAAGAGTAGTCCGCGAGAGAATGACGACTCACGACGCCGAGGAGATTTCTCCGCAGGTGCTGATTAATATCAAGCCGGTTCAGGCTGCGGTGAAGGAGTTCTTCGGTTCTTCACAGCTTTCGCAGTTTATGGACCAGAACAATCCTTTGGGCGAGCTGACTCACAAGAGGCGTTTATCCGCCCTTGGCCCCGGCGGTCTTTCCAGGGACCGTGCCGGATTTGAGGTTCGTGACGTACATTACTCCCACTACGGCAGAATGTGCCCGATTGAGACCCCTGAAGGACCCAACATCGGACTGATTAACTCCCTTGCGTCCTATGCAAGGATTAATGAATACGGTTTTGTGGAAGCACCTTACCGTAAGATAGACAAAACCGACCCGTCAAATCCCAGAGTAACGGAAGAAGTGGTTTATATGACGGCGGACGAGGAAGATAACTATCACGTAGCTCAGGCAAACGAGGCGCTTGACGCGGAAGGGCATTTTGTCCGCAATACGGTGTCCGGCCGTTATAAGGAGGAGACCTCCGAGTACCCCAAGGCCATGTTCGACTACATGGACGTGTCTCCCAAAATGGTGTTTTCCGTGGCGACGGCGCTGATTCCTTTCCTTGAGAACGACGACGCCAATCGCGCGCTGATGGGCTCTAACATGCAGCGTCAGGCGGTTCCCCTTCTTACCACAGAAGCGCCTGTGGTGGGAACCGGTATGGAGCCGAAGGCGGCAGTTGACTCAGGGGTATGCGTGGTGGCCAAAAAGAGCGGAGTCATTGACTATGTGTCCTCCGCGCTGATTAAGATGACCTGCGACGACGGGGAAAAGGTGGAATTCCGCCTGACCAAGTTTTCACGAAGCAACCAGTCCAACTGCTACAACCAGAAGCCTATTGTAAACAAGGGCGAGCATGTGGAAGCGGGACAGGTAATTGCGGACGGCCCGTCAACTGCCAACGGCGAGCTGGCACTGGGCAAGAACCCGCTGATTGGATTTATGACCTGGGAAGGCTATAACTATGAGGACGCGGTTCTCTTAAGCGAAAGACTGGTGCAGGAGGACGTTTATACCTCCGTGCACATTGAAGAATATGAGGCGGAAGCCAGAGATACCAAGTTAGGGCCGGAGGAAATCACAAGAGACGTTCCCGGCGTGGGCGACGATGCCCTGAAAGATTTGGACGAGAGAGGAATTATCAGGATTGGCGCCGAGGTGCGTGCCGGTGATATTCTGGTAGGCAAGGTTACTCCCAAGGGAGAGACGGAGCTGACCGCGGAGGAAAGGCTTCTGCGCGCCATCTTTGGAGAGAAGGCAAGAGAAGTGAGGGATACCTCCCTTAAGGTTCCCCACGGCGAATACGGAATTATTGTGGATGCCAAGGTGTTTACCCGTGAAAACGGCGACGAGCTTTCGCCGGGGGTAAATCAGGCTGTCCGTATTTATATCGCGCAGAAAAGAAAGATTTCCGTGGGCGACAAGATGGCAGGCCGTCACGGAAACAAGGGTGTTGTTTCCCGTGTGCTTCCTGTGGAGGATATGCCTTATCTGCCCAACGGCCGTCCCCTTGATATCGTACTTAACCCGCTTGGCGTGCCTTCCCGTATGAATATTGGACAGGTACTTGAAATCCACCTGTCGCTGGCGGCAAGGGCCCTTGGCTTTAACGTGGCGACGCCTGTATTTGACGGTGCAAACGAAGACGATATCATGGACACTCTTGACCTTGCAAACGATTACGTGAATTCAAGCTGGGAAGAATTCGAGGCAAAGCATAAAGCGGATTTGCTTCCCGAAGTGATGGATTATTTATATAAGAACAGGGACCACAGGGAAGTGTGGAAGAATGTCCCGATTTCCAGGGACGGAAAGGTAAGGCTCCGTGACGGAAGGACAGGCGAGTATTTTGACAGTCCCGTTACCATAGGTCACATGCATTACTTAAAGCTCCATCATCTGGTGGACGATAAGATTCATGCCCGTTCCACAGGCCCTTACTCGCTGGTAACCCAGCAGCCTCTTGGCGGTAAGGCGCAGTTCGGCGGACAGCGTTTCGGAGAGATGGAGGTCTGGGCTCTGGAGGCCTACGGCGCATCCTACACGCTGCAGGAAATTCTTACCGTGAAGTCCGACGACGTTGTGGGCCGTGTAAAGACCTACGAGGCAATTATCAAGGGCGATAATATCCCTGAGCCGGGTATTCCTGAATCCTTTAAGGTTCTTCTCAAAGAGCTGCAGTCCCTTGGACTCGATGTGCGGGTGCTTCGGGAGGATAATACCGAGGTTGAAATCATGGAGACTATCGACTACGGAGATACGGATTACCGCTACGAGATTGAGGGCGAGGACCGAAACTACGATTACGATAAGAGTTCATTCAGTTCCATGGGCTATCAGCAGCAGGAGTTTGATGAAGACAGCGGCGAGCTTGTAAGCACAGACGAGGAGGAAGAAGAGTTGGAAGACGACTTTGACGAGGAGTTTGACGAGGCTTTGGACGCCGATTCGTTTGATGAATAAGCCGTATGGGAAGTCGTGCCAAAGCACAAGCAGGTCACCGTTTCAATGTGCAGGGCGGTGACAGGTCAGGAAAGGAGCATGGATAGCGATGTCAGAAACAAAGCAAGAAGTGTATCAGCCAATGACGTTTGACGCCATAAGAATTGGTCTGGCGTCACCTGAGAAGGTCAGGGAGTGGTCGCGGGGCGAAGTGTTAAAGCCCGAAACCATCAATTACAGAACGTTGAAGCCTGAAAAGGACGGCCTGTTCTGTGAAAAGATTTTCGGACCCAGCAAGGACTGGGAATGTCATTGCGGTAAATATAAGAAAATCAGATATAAAGGCGTTGTCTGCGACCGCTGCGGCGTTGAAGTGACGAAAGCAAGCGTCCGCCGGGAGCGCATGGGGCATATTGAACTTGCGGCTCCGGTGTCCCATATCTGGTATTTTAAGGGAATTCCCAGCCGTATGGGACTTATCCTGGATTTATCCCCCAGGGTGCTTGAAAAGGTATTATACTTTGCTTCATATATCGTTCTGGATAAGGGTGAAACCGATTTGGAATACAAGCAGGTTTTATCCGAGAAGGAATACCAGAGCGCAAGAGAAACATGGGGCAGCAGATTCCGCGTGGGAATGGGTGCGGAGGCTATCAAGGAGCTCCTTGAGGCCATCGACCTTGAGACGGAAGCGGATGAGCTTAAAACCGGCCTGAAGGAATCGACGGGCCAGAAGCGGGCAAGAATTATCAAGAGGCTTGAAGTGGTGGAGGCTTTCCGGGAGTCGGGGAACGACCCGTCCTGGATGATTATGGACGCCATTCCGGTGATTCCGCCCGACCTTCGTCCCATGGTACAGCTGGACGGCGGCCGTTTTGCGACCTCGGATTTAAATGATTTATATAGAAGAATTATCAACCGTAACAACAGATTGAAACGCCTTCTTGAGCTGGGTGCGCCTGACATCATTGTCAGGAACGAAAAGAGAATGCTCCAGGAAGCGGTTGACGCGCTGATTGACAACGGCAGGCGGGGCAGACCCGTAACGGGTCCCGGCAACAGGGCGCTGAAATCCTTATCCGATATGCTTAAGGGTAAATCGGGACGTTTCCGTCAGAACCTGCTGGGCAAGCGTGTTGACTATTCGGGCCGTTCCGTTATCGTGGTGGGGCCGGAGCTTAAGATTTATCAGTGCGGTCTTCCCAAGGAGATGGCTATCGAGCTGTTCAAGCCCTTTGTTATGAAGGAGCTGGTGACAAGAGGGATTTCCCAGAACATCAAGAACGCCAAGAAGCTGGTGGAGAGGCTGGATACCCAGGTATGGGATGTGCTTGAGGAGGTTATCAAGGAACACCCGGTTATGCTGAACCGCGCTCCTACGCTGCACAGGCTTGGTATTCAGGCGTTTGAGCCGATTCTGGTGGAAGGCAAGGCCATTAAGCTGCATCCCCTTGTATGTACCGCTTTCAACGCCGACTTTGACGGCGACCAGATGGCAGTACATCTTCCTCTTTCCGTGGAAGCGCAGGCGGAGTGCCGGTTCCTGCTCCTGTCGCCCAACAACCTGTTAAAGCCCTCCGACGGCGGGCCGGTTGCCGTACCCTCTCAGGATATGGTGCTCGGTATTTACTATATGACCCAGGAGAGGGAAGGCGCAGCAGGCGAAGGCAGGTATTACAAGAGCGTAAACGAGGCGATTCTGGCCTACGAAAACGGCGCGTGCACCCTTCACTCCAGAATTAAAGTGAGAATTACCAAAAAGAACGCGCAGGGTGAAACCGTGTCCGGTATTGTGGAGTCCACGCTGGGACGTTTCCTCTTTAATGAAATTCTTCCTCAGGATTTGGGGTATGTTGACAGAAGCAAACCGGAAAACTTCCTTCTTCCCGAAGTGGATTTCCATGTGGGCAAAAAACAGCTGAAACAAATCCTTGAAAAGGTAATCAACATTCACGGCGCTTCGGTGACAGCCGAGGTACTGGATTTAATTAAATCCACAGGGTACAAGTATTCCACAAGGGCGGCAATGACCGTTTCCATTTCCGATATGACGGTGCCTGCCCAGAAGCCGGAAATGTTAAACGAGGCGCAGGCAACGGTTGACAGGATTTCCCAGAACTTCCGCCGCGGTCTGATTACCGAGGAGGAGAGATACCGGGCGGTTGTGGAGACCTGGAATGAAACAGATAAAAAGCTGACGGACGTTCTGCTTGCAGGACTGGATAAATATAACAACATTTATATGATGGCGGACTCCGGCGCCCGTGGTTCCAATCAGCAGATTAAACAGCTTGCCGGTATGCGCGGGCTGATGGCGGATACCACCGGACGGACCATTGAGCTTCCGATTAAATCCAATTTCCGTGAGGGGCTTGACGTACTGGAGTACTTTATGTCCGCCCACGGCGCGCGTAAGGGACTTTCCGATACCGCGCTGCGTACCGCCGACTCGGGATATCTGACCAGACGAATGGTTGACGTTTCGCAGGAGCTGATTATCCGCGAGGTTGACTGTATGGAAGGCCGCGAGGAGATTCCGGGCATGTGGGTTTCCGCGTTCATGGACGGAAAGGAAACCATCGAGAGCTTAAAGGACAGAATTACGGGACGCTATTCCTGTGAGGATATCATGGACGGCGAGGGCAATGTGCTGGTGAAAAAGAACCATATGATTACCCCCAGCCGCGCCGCTAAAATATTGAGCGTGGGCGTGAATGAAAAGGGCGGGCCTGTTGAGAAGGTGAAAATTCGTACCATCCTCACCTGCCGTTCCCACATTGGAATCTGCTCGAAGTGCTACGGCGCGAACATGGCGACCGGCGAGGCGGTACAGGTGGGCGAGGCAGTCGGCATCATCGCCGCACAGTCCATCGGCGAGCCCGGTACACAGCTTACCATGCGTACCTTCCACTCCGGCGGCGTTGCGGGCGATGACATCACACAGGGTCTTCCCCGTGTGGAGGAGCTTTTTGAGGCGAGAAAGCCCAAGGGACTTGCCATCATCGCTGAATTCGGCGGTATTGCAACGATTAAGGATACCAAGAAGAAGCGCGAGATTATCATTACCAACAATGAGACCGGGGAGTCCAAGGCTTACCTGATTCCCTACGGCTCCAGAATAAAGGTGCTTGACGGCGCAGTACTTGAGGCCGGCGATGAGCTGACGGAAGGAAGCATCAACCCGCACGACCTGCTTAAGATTAAGGGCATCCGCGCGGTGCAGGATTACATGCTCCGCGAAGTACAGAGAGTGTACCGTCTGCAGGGCGTTGATATCAGCGATAAGCATATCGAAGTGATTGTACGCCAGATGCTTAAGAAAATCAGGATTGAAAACAACGGCGACACGGACTTTTTGCCCGGCGCGCTGGTGGATGTGCTTGATTATGAGGACCTCAACGAACAGCTGATTGCGGAAGGGAAAGAGCCGGCGGAAGGCAAGCAGGTGATGCTCGGTATCACAAAGGCGGCTCTTGCAACAAATTCCTTCCTGTCTGCGGCGTCCTTCCAGGAAACCACCAAGGTGCTGACAGAGGCGGCTATCAAGGGCAAAATCGACCCGTTGATTGGACTTAAGGAAAACGTTATTATCGGTAAGCTGATTCCCGCCGGTACAGGTATGAGACGTTACCGCAATACCCGGCTTTCCACAGACAAGGAGCTTATGGGAACCATTGACGTGGATGAGGAAGACGTATTTATCGACGATGACACCCAAAGGCTGCCGGAGGACGAATTCATAGAGGACGGCTTTGAGGAATCCTATGATGAGGATGCATTCGAGGAGGAGACCTTTGAGGATGAGTCTTATGGGGATGAGGAAGCGCCTGAGGATGAATTTTCAGAGGAAGATGCAGTTGTGGCGGATACGCTGTGACAGGTCTTCCCGGCACGAAAAGATAAAGAAACTGCCATAATGCTGAAAACAGTGTGGCGGAAGGATACGGAATTATGAGACGCTGCGGTCTGGCTTTGCGGTCAGGCCGCAGCATTATATTTAATATAAGGGCAATTTGCGGGCGTGCCGGGCGTTGCCCGGCATGAAATAAGTCACCAGCCAATTCATGATATT
>OFGP01000419.1_pt1 | contig 42386 bp, 45 predicted proteins | sample 1521781 | NCBI WGS metagenome assembly OFGP01 (sample SAMEA3504113, study PRJEB24116) | mouse gut metagenome | biome: mouse gut; feature: mouse-associated habitat; material: faeces | place: Denmark | collected 2011
TAGATATCTTATTCCGCAGCAGACGGCACCGGCGCATTTATATGTCAGAAACTTTCTCCGTTTCTATTGTCTTCCGACAGATAAAGATTGACAGCACCGGAGAGAGGATATTATAATAGCCGCATAAGTAAAAAAGTGGAGAGATTATGGAAGTATTTGAATTAATTGCACCCTGCCATTTCGGGCTGGAGGCAGTATTAAAAAGAGAAATACAGGACCTGGGCTACGAAGTGAGCCTGGTGGAGGACGGCAAGGTAACCTTTCAGGGAGACGCCCAGGCCATCTGCGAGGCAAATATCTTTCTTCGCACGGCAGAGCGGGTGCTTTTAAAGGTGGGGAAATTCCGTGCGGAAACCTTTGACGAACTGTTTGAGGCTGTGAAAGCCCTGCCCTGGGAGCAGTATTTGCCTGAGAACGGAAAATTCTGGGTGACAAAGGCGACATCCGTGAAAAGCAGGCTGTTCAGTCCCTCCGACATTCAGTCAATTGTAAAAAAGGCTGTGGTGGAGCGGCTGAAGGAACGCTATCACAGGGAGTGGTTTCCGGAGGACGGCCCGGAATATCCTCTTCGTATTACTTTTTTGAAGGATGAGGCGGTAATTGCCATCGATACCTCAGGAGTTTCCTTACATAAAAGGGGTTATCGAAGGCTTTCCAGCAAGGCGCCCATTACGGAGACCCTGGCGGCGGCTTTGATACTGCTCACTCCCTGGAAGCAGGACCGTATTCTGGTAGATCCCTTCTGCGGCTGCGGGACTTTTCCCATTGAAGCGGCTATGATGGCGGCACATATGGCTCCGGGCATGAACCGCAGCTTTACGGCGGAGGCATGGACCAATCTCATTGCCAAAAAGTACTGGTATGAGGCGGTTACGGAGGCAAATGATCTGCTGGACGATACGGTGAAGACGGATATTCAGGGCTATGATATTGATCCGGCCATGGTAAAAGCAGCCAGGGAAAATGCCAGGGATGCAGGTGTGGATCATATGATTCATTTTCAGGCCAGACCGGTAAAGGATTTGAATCACCCAAAGAAATACGGATTTTTGTTTGCCAATCCCCCCTACGGGGAACGGCTGGAGGAAAAGACGGCGCTGCCGGCTCTTTACCGGGAACTGGGAGAGGCCATGGAGCGCCTTGACAGCTGGTCCTTCTATTTGATTACGGGTTACGAGGAGGCGGAGCGGCATATCGGTAGAAAGGCTGCGAAGAACCGTAAGATTTACAACGGAATGCTGAAAACTTATTTTTACCAATATCCGGGGCCGAAGCCACCGGTACGACGGCAGAGCCTATGAGAAAATTGCTGAGAAGAGGATTTTTAATTCTGGTTGTTACCGCCCTGTGTGCGGCCGGAGCTGAGAAGTATATGCATCGGACAGAGGAAGAGGATGTCCGGGCCGTTATGAAATTTGTCATACCAAAGAAGACGGAGCAGGAGATACGTCTGCTGGCTGTAGACCGGACGAAGGAAGAGGCGGAGCTTCCAGTGGTGTTTGACTACCGTAAGGAAGGACGGGCTTCCGGTGTGCGGGATCAGTCTCTTTTTGAAACCTGCTGGGCCTTTGCTTCGCTGTCGGCTCTTGAGACGGCGCTTTTACCTCAGGAGAGCCTTGATTTTTCCCGGGATCATTTAAGTTATCACAACAGCTTTGATATGGAGCCGGACGAGGGCGGATCCTACATTATGTCAGTAGCTTATCTGACCGCATGGCAGGGGCCTGTCTTGGAAGAGGATGATCCTTACGGGGATCATATTTCACCCGAAGGGCTTGAAGCCGTGAAGCATGTTCAGGAGGTACGCATGCCGGCAGATAAGGATTATCAGGCCATAAAGCAGACCGTTTATCTTCACGGAGGAGTGGAAAGCTCCCTGTATGTGGATTTCTCGGATCCCAGAGAGAAGTCGGAATATTTTAACCGGGAGAATTACAGCTATTGCTATGAAGGGGCGGAGCAGCCGAATCACGATGTGGTGATTATTGGCTGGGACGATGATTATCCGGCTGACAATTTCAATACGGGTGCTCCGGGAAACGGCGCGTTTATCTGTCAGAACAGCTGGGGAACGGCTTTTGGAGATGGGGGCGTTTTTTACGTGTCCTATTATGATACGAATATCGGGAAATACAATGCGGCATTTATCGGAGTAGAGCCTGCTGACAATTATGATGTCTTATATCAGTCCGATTTGTGTGGCTGGTGCGGCCAGGTGGGGTATAATTCCGATAAAGCCGCCTTTGCGAATGTGTATACGGCTACGGGTGAGCAGCAGATCCGGGCCTTTGGATTCTATGCCACGGGCGGCGATACGGAATACAGGCTGGCGGTCAGGACAAACTTTACGGACAAGGAGGAGCTCTCCGGGATAGAATATGTGCAGTCGGGATATCTTCAGTATCCGGGCTTCTATACCATAGAACTGGAGGAGCCGGTAACGGTGCGTGAGGGAGAACGCTTTGCCGCCGTAGTGGAGATTATGACTCCGGAGGCGGTATGCCCCATTGCGGTGGAATATGCCTCCGAGGAGATTGGAAGGGCCGTATATTTGGGTGACGGAGAGGGGTATATCAGCGCGGATAACAGGCATTGGGAGCACGTGGAGCAGGAGCAGTCCAGCAATCTCTGTCTGAAGGTATACGGAGATATTATGGATTAAGATGGTAATACTGCTTACGGCGTATAAATCAAACCGCAGGCATACACGGAGGCAGATTGAATTGAAGCGGAATATATTGCAAGGCTACCGGCTGCGGAGCGATCGGTAAGATTATAAGGAATATTACGGAACCGGAATGGAGAAGCACAATGTTTGATAAGATTATTTTTGCAACGGGAAATGAAGGAAAGATGAGGGAGATTCGTATGATCCTGGAGGATTTGGGGACGGAGGTTCTCTCGCTGAAGGAGGCCGGGATCGCCCTTGAGGTTCAGGAGGATGGGGAAACCTTTGAGGAAAATGCGGTGATTAAGGCCAGAGCCGTGATGGAGGAGACGAAGGCATTGGTGCTGGCGGATGATTCTGGACTGGAGATTGATTACCTCAACGGGGAGCCCGGAGTATATTCCGCCCGTTATATGGGAGAGGATACCTCCTATCGGATTAAAAATCAAAATCTCATCGAACGCCTGGAGGGAGTGCCGGAAGAAAAACGTACGGCCCGCTTTGTATGCGTTATCGCAGCAGCATTTCCCGACGGACGTATTTTGACGGCCAGAGGAACCATAGAAGGAATCATAGGCTATGAAGAGCGGGGAGAGGGCGGCTTCGGCTATGACCCCATTTTTTGGCTCCCGGAGTATGGCTGCTCCACAGCGGAGCTGACCATGGAAAAAAAGAATGAGCTGAGCCACAGGGGAAAGGCTTTGCGGGCCATTAAGGACGAATTGAAAAGAGCTATGGGAGTCTGAGGAGAGGAAAAGAGCGGAATGAAGATTTTGATTGTCAGTGATACACATGGAAGAGATACCACACTTAAGCATCTGCTGGCGCAGGTAAAGCCGATTGATATGTTGATCCATTGCGGGGATGTGGAGGGCAGCGAAGACTATATCCGGGGAATGGCGGACTGCCCTGTTCACATAGTGGCGGGAAATAACGATTTCTTTTGTGAACTGCCAAAGGAGGAGGAATTTCTCATTGGGAAATACCGAGTGCTGCTGACACATGGACATTATTATTACATTACCATGGGAACACAGATGATCAAGGAGGACGGCAGGGCCAGAGGCTTTGACATTGTGATGTTCGGTCATACCCACCGGCCCTATCTGGAGCAGGATAAGGATATTGTGGTTCTGAATCCGGGAAGCCTTTCCTACCCCCGCCAGGAGGGACGGAAGCCCAGTTATATCCTGATGGAACTGGATCGGGAGGGGCAGGCACATTTTACAATTAATTATATAAAAAAATGATTGACATTTAAAAAATCGTATAGTACAATATAACATGCGTCACGAAAGGATGCGGAGGTGAACAGCTTCGGGGTGTGGCTCAGCTTGGCTAGAGCGCCTGGTTTGGGACCAGGAGGTCGCAGGTTCGAATCCTGTCACCCCGATTGATGCGGGTGTAGTTCAATGGTAGAACACCAGCCTTCCAAGCTGGACACGTGGGTTCGATTCCCATCACCCGCTTGCACTCAGCAAGGTGCTTTTGGATTTGGTCATGTGACCATTTGTGTTCGTAGCTCAGCTGGATAGAGCAACGGCCTTCTAAGCCGTGGGTCGGGGGTTCGAATCCCTTCGAGCACATTGCCGGTTTTCTTGGCATTATGGTGGGTATAGCGCAGTTGGTTAGCGCGCCAGATTGTGGCTCTGGAGGCCAAGGGTTCGAATCCCTTTATCCACCCTTGCGAAAGCAATTTTGGGCTATCGCCAAGCGGTAAGGCACAGGACTTTGACTCCTGCATTCGCTGGTTCAAATCCAGCTAGCCCAGTCAGGGCAGCATAAGACAGGTCCTGTATTTTATCAAGAGATGGAGCATTAGCTCAGTCGGTAGAGCACTTGACTTTTAATCAAGTTGTCCGGGGTTCGAATCCCCGATGCTTCATGAAAAAGGCCGTAAGCAATGAAAGTTGTTTACGGTCTTGTGATATCATTTCTAAGTTAAGCGGATATGGCGGAATTGGCAGACGCGCTAGATTTAGGTTCTGGTGGTAACCCCGTGCAGGTTCAAGTCCTGTTATCCGCATACATAAGGGATTTCAAGGCACCGGATCTTGAGATCTCTTATTTTTATGGGGCTGCGGCTTGCCGTTTCCGGTAAAATGGGATAAAATAAGAATGAATATATGGAGTAAGTATAGGAGCTGAAAGAAAAGGAGAAAGATGATGAAGATTCAACTGAGAGAAGCAATGTTTTCCGATAAGGAACATCTGTTTTTGGAGGATGGGGCTTTGAAGGCTTATCTGTTTCGCTATGACAGCGGCGTTTGTGCGGTGAAGCTGGAGAATGAAAAGGGTCATATCATTGTACTTCCGTATCAGGGGCAGATGGTTTGGGATGCTGTTTTTTGCGGCCGCTCCCTGAAGATGAAAAATGCCTGCATTATGCCGAAGTTTCGGGGGGAATTTCGGGATACCTACGGCTGCTACGTGATGCATTGCGGGATTCTGCGCATGGGCTGCCCCTCGGAGCAGGATACCCATCCCCACCATGGCGAGCTGCCGTATGTTACCTACGATAAGGCGGCTATTGTGTCAGGCGAGGATGAAAAGGGCCGTTTTCTGGCAGTTACGGGGCTGTACGAATACTATAAGGTGTTTGATAACCATTATGCGGCCCGGCCCATGACAAAGCTTTATGAAGGCTCGACGCTTCTGGATATTATTCTGGAGATTGAAAATCTGGGAAGCGCCCCCATGGATCTTATGTATCAGTGCCATATCAACAATGCCACGGAGGTGGGGGCAAGGATCTATCAGACGCTTCCCTGGGATAAGGAGCATATGTCAGCGAGAGTCAGTATTCCGCAGTACAGCGAGGTGGACCCGAAGTTTTTGGCGCTGATGGAGCGGGTACAAAAGGATGTGAGTGCAACTCAGGCGGTGGGAGCCGATGATGTCTATGATCCGGAGCTTGTAATGTTCCTGCGCAATCCCACAAAGGATGCGGACGGCTTTGTACATTACCTCTATGTTCATACGGACGGCAGCGCGGATTATACCGCTTATGATGCAAATGTACTGCCCTGCGGAGTGCGCTGGATGGTACATCACAAGGACTGGCAGGCTATGGGAATGGCGCTTCCGGGAACTGCGGAGCCGGAGGGATATCTTGCGGAAAAGGAGAAGGGAAATGTCAGGAAGCTTCCGGGAAAAGCAAAATGGAGATCAGTAATTACGGCGGGCTATCTTTCCGCAGATGAAGCCGCGGAGAAGAAAAATCAGATTGAACAGATTATGGGAGGACATTAAACAATATGGAAAGACTGGACAAGATATTTGCAAATAAGAAACCAATCATCGGCATGGTACATCTCAGGCCGCTTCCGGGCTCCCCGCTGTATGATCCCGCGCAAATGGGAATGAAGCGGATTCTGGAGATTGCCAGGGAAGAGGCAAAGCAGCTGGAGGACGCAGGCGTAGACGGCGTGCAGGTAGAGAACATGTGGGATATTCCCTATTTACAGGGAGAGAAAATCGGACCGGAAACCGTGGCGGCAATTGCCGTAGGAGTACATGAGGTGGTAAATGCCGTGTCGATTCCCGTAGGTGCGGAATGTCATATGAACGGCGGCGATAAGGCATTGGCCTGTGCGGTAGCAGGGGGAGCCCGCTGGGTGCGTGTTTTTGAGTGGTGCAATGCATTCATTTCACAGTCCGGTTATATTGAGGCTATAGGCGGGCAGCTGGCCAGAATGCGCAGCCATTTAAAAGCGGAGGATATTGCATTTTTGTGTGATGTAAATGTGAAGCATGGAAGCCATTTTATCATTCATGACAGAAGTGTGGAGGAGCAGGCCATGGACATTGAGGCTCAGGATGGCGACGCAGTCATTGTTACCGGCTTTGATACGGGAATGCCTCCCAGCGTAGATAAGGTGGAAAGCTGCAAGAAGCGTGTGAAGCTTCCGATTTTTCTTGGAAGCGGACTGAGCACGGAGAATATCCCGGAGCTTTTGGGGTGTGCGGACGGAGCAATCGTGGGCAGCTATTTCAAAGAGGGCGGGAATTGGAAGAATCCGATTGACAACAAGCGTGCCCGTGAATTTATGAAAGAGGTTGAGAAGCTTCGAAAAGAACAGCCATAAGATGAAAAAGACGGCAGGCATTCCAATATGAATTGCCTGCCGCCGCTTTGTGATTATCTGCGATCAATATGATCGTGAAATACTTCCTTAGGCCGCTCCATCAGTTGCTCGGGCTTGGAAATACCGCTTTTGATATGCTTAAAGCCGATGGCATAGACAAAGCCGTCACAGATGCGCTCATCTACCACGAATTTCATATTCAGATAGGTTTTGCGGCGAAGGCGGCCTTCCCGATCAAGCTCGTGAACCGTTTCCTTGCTTCCGATGGCGCCGAAGATAGAGATAGTGCCGAATTCATAAATATGGTGGTATACGGGCTGCATACCGATAGAACCCATATTTGTGATAAAGAAGCTGGAGTGAAAGGGACTTAAAGCGGTAATTTTTCCGGGAATCCAGCCGTAGCGATCCAGAAGCTTTAACAGGGAAAAAACGAAGCTGATAAGCCAGCCGGGAATCAGAGCCAGCGCCACTTCAAGCCTGTCAAAGTCATTCTTGTTTTCATCCTCCATTACCTTTTTGGTGCGGTCAATGGGATTGGCCAGGGCTTCAATCTCCGCGGCCACCTCCGGCAGCGTCGCATCCATCTCGAAGCGCGGCATAATGGTGGTACGTTCGCTGTCACGCTGCATTCCCTTCATTACAACCATGGAACCCTTCATTTCGTTGCGGGCATAGATATTATTTCGCTGAATAAAACGGTTAAGCTCCGGAACCTGGGAATACGTGCGCACGATAGCGGCAAAGACAATGTGATACAGGGTAAGCCCGGGAATCTCGCTCCTGCGCATTTTGTGGAGAAATTCCTGGGTGTGGGTAATGTCGATGCGATCCTCAAACAATACCCAGCTGTCAGATTTGCTTCTCATTATATACGGAATCAGCTTTCCCATGGGATCCAGATTCCTTACAAGAAAACCGTCGTGCCGATCACCGAAACGGCGTTTTCTTCCCTCTAATGGTTTCATTCACACTTCCTCCTTCGTATACGGTTATTTTACATGAATTAGGAAATGCTTGTCAACCGGAAAGCCGGTATTGAAAAAAGATACCGGTTTATGATATAGTAGGGGAGTTAGGAGGCTTAAGGATGAACAATTGGAAAAGAATAACGGCCCTTGTTATGAGCGGAATGCTTGTGCTGGGGATGAGCGGCTGTAAGGGAAAAGCGCCTGAGAGCGATGACATAGAGATAGAGGCAGTTGAGGAGCCTGCGGCAGAGGAGCCGGAGGCGGATGCGGAGGTGGTTTCCGATCTGGAGGCCAGTATTAACTGGTGGACATATCCGATTTTTGTTCAGGATGAGGGACAGGAGGACGGCGTCTATGAGCAGAGCCTGATTCAAAAGTTTAATAAGAAATATCCCAATATTCAAGTGAATCTTCGTATGCTGGATTATACGGAGGGGCCTGGTGAGATTCAGGGCCTGATTGAAGGAGAGGGTCTGGAACTGCCGGATGTGCTGCTGGACGAGCCCGGGCGTATCGGAAGCTATGCCAAGGCGGGCGTGCTTGCAAATCTGGACGGCATGTTCACTGATGAAGTGACATCCGATATGGCGAGTCAGGGGATTTTAAGCGCCTGCCGCAGCGGAGGTGCTTATGTGATGTATCCTATGAGCGGTTCTAACTATGTGATGGCATTCAACCGCAGCATGATTGAGGCGTCAGGAGCCATTGAGCTGATGAACCGGGAGGGGGCGTGTACCTGGACGACGGAAGCCTTCGAGCAGGTTTTGGAGCGGCTTGGCGAATCGGAGATGAACGGCGGAATCCTCTATTGCTCCGGAATCGCAGGGGATTATGCTTCCCGTTCCTTTTTGACGAATCTCTATGACGGGACCTTGATGAATGAGGATGGGACAGCCTATATTATGAACAGTGAGGCGAATCAGCAGGCACTCACAAAGGTAAAGGAGTGGATGGAGAAGGGGTGGCTTTTGAATGGCTCCGGTTCCTCCGGTGCGGATGCGGTAACTTCTTTTGTGAGCGGAGAGAATTCCTTCTGCCTTCTTTGGAGCCTGCCGCAGGCGTTAAGCAATGCGGAGACCTTGGCCGGGAACGGAGTGGAGGTTGTGGTGATGCCGTATCCGTCGGAGGACGGTATTCCAAGCCTGGAGTATATGCTGAACGGCTTTTGCATTTTCAAGACAGAGGATGAGAGCCGGGAGGAGGCCGCGCGCTGTCTGGTGGACTTTCTGTGCAATGATGAAAGTGTGGCTGCGGAAAATGTGGTCAGGAGCGGAGCGTTTCCGGTCCGTACCTCCATGGGAGATGTGTATGGCGGCAATGAGGACGCTTTGCTCTATGAGGCCCTTCTGCCCTACAGCGGAACCTATTATAACCATGTGGAGGGATTTGAGGAAATGCGGGTATACTGGTATCAGATGCTGGCAGAGATTCTGAATGGAGAATACAGCGTCAAGGATTCCACGGAAAGCTTTGTGGAATATGCCAATAAGACCTTAGAGCCGAAAGAGGAAGAGGAATGATAGGGATTCGGGGAATACGGGTTTTGGATCCGGCCAATGGCAGAGATGAGGTGCTGGATCTGGTAATTGCGGAAGGAAAAATTGTATCCACAGATAAGCCGGCAAAGGAGGCCGGATGCGATCGGATTCTGGACGGAACCGGTTTGACGGCGGCGCCTGGGCTTGTAGACGTGCATGTTCATTTTCGGGACCCGGGTCTGACCTATAAGGAGGATATAGAATCCGGGGCCCGGGCGGCAGCGTGCGGAGGCTATACAACCGTGGTCTGCATGGCTAATACAAAACCGGTGATTGATAATGAGGAGACACTTTCCTATGTGCTGAATAAGGGGAGAGGAACCGGGATTCATGTAAAGTCCTGTGCCTGCGTTACAAAAGGAATGGAGGGAGAAGTCCTGACGGATATGGAGGGACTGTGCCGGCGGGGAGCGGCGGGATTTACTGACGACGGACGGCCCATTCTGAATGAAGAGCTGCTTCGTGAAGCCATGGAGGAAGCTGCCCGGCTGGGCGTTCCCATCAGTCTTCATGAGGAACATCCGGCTTTTGTGAAAGATCCCGGAGTAAATTACGGACCGGCTGCCGGCAAGTTGGGACTTCAGGGAGCTTCGGTGCGCTCGGAGGTCTGTCTGGCCCGGCGTGACTGCATACTGGCAGAGGAGACGGGGGCAAAGGTTAATATTCAGCACATCAGCACGGAAGGAGCGGTGCAGGCCGTGCGGCAGGCCAAAGAAAAGGGAGCAAGAGTTACGGCAGAGGCAGCGCCTCACCATTTTACACTTACGGAGGAAGCAGTTCTCACCTGGGGAACCCTGGCCAAGATGAATCCGCCCCTTCGGTCGGAAGCGGACCGGCAGGCAGTTATCAGGGGACTTCAAGACGGAACCATTGATATCATAGCCACGGATCATGCGCCGCACAGCCGGGAAGAGAAGGAATGTCCGTTTACCCAGGCGCCCAGCGGAATCATCGGCCTGGAGACAGCTTTGGCATTGGGAATCACCGAGCTGGTAAAGCCGGGACATCTGACGCTTATGCAGCTGATGGAAAAGATGAGCTGCAATCCCTCGCTTCTGTATGGCTTTGATTATCCGGGAATTGTACCGGGAGCGCCGGCGGATCTGGTGATTTTTGATGAGAATGAGTGCTGGAAGGTCGGAAAATTTGCTTCTAAAGCAGTTAATTCACCATTTCGGGGGCAGGTTCTCCAGGGGAAGGTGCATTACACTATTTGCAATGGAATAATTGTATATGAGGGATAGAAAAATGAAGCTCCGGGGCTTATGCCTCGGAGCGGTTTGGATTTTCAGAGGATAATCTGGCCTCCAGACGTCTCTTTTTAAACAGAATATATTCCCGTATTTCCTGCTGTGTCTCAGGAGGAAGGGACTTGTAATTGGTCAGCATGCGGGCGTCCGTTCCGTTGAGCGGGATGGCATTGCTTTCCGACGACACGGCCATATATTCACCGGAAGGAGAATCGGAAATCTGATTCCTGTCCACAGACAGATCCGTATAGAGCAGCAGGTCTATGGAAATGTGGTACAGATCTGCCAGGCCGCAGACGGTTTTTAAATCGGGAAGACGCCTTCCGGTCTCATAAAGGGAGTAAGTTTGACGGGCAATGTGGATATAATTGCTTATAAATTGCTGGGAATATCCGTTTATAATACGAAGTTCACGCATATTGTCCATAAGCTTCAAGTCGCGCATCCCATCATTCCTCCCAAAAAGATGGGTTTATTATATCAGCTTCCATGGAGTTTTATTCCAAATGGAAGAAAATGAAGCAATTGATTCTTTTTACGTCACCGAATGACGACAAGAATCGACAAATAACGACATTTTTATCAGATTGTCCGGCGGCTTAAGGTACTGTTATGATATTCTGCGGACCATGTAACTTCCTCGCCAAACCACTCCGGAGGAAGAAAAGCCATAGCCTGTTCTTCGGAAGAAAATTCCACCTCAGCTAAAACAAGCCCTTCAAAGGGCGCATCAAAGAGATCTAACTCAATGGTAAGCGCATCCGAAAAAGGAATGCAATAGCGTTTTTTGCGGATAACATTGCCGTCGGCCTTCTTCTTTAAGTGTTCATAGCTTTCGGCAGTCAGAGGCAGATTGTATTCTTCCCGGCTCATAAGTCCTTTGGACTTGTATGTCAGCGTATAGGTATCATCGCTTCGCCTTACACGCACTACCGGTTCCGTGCACAGATATGCCTGCTCCAGAAGATGAAAAGGGTAAGTATTCAGGTTATCAGGAAGCTTCTTAATCAAAAATTTGCGTTCAATTTCCATAATAGAGAGTCCTTTCGTTTTTCTTGTGCTTATTATACATCGAATATACGCTGTCAGCCATAAAGAAAGCGGTAAATTTGTGGATAATTTAAAAAAAAGCTGTTATAATGAGCGTTAGCAGAAGAAGTAAAACCAGATTACGGAACCGGAAGCTTATAAAATTGGAATAGGAGGACATAAGAATTGAAAAAAGTAAGTATTTTTCTTGCATCGGGCTTTGAGGAGGTAGAGGCGCTGACCCCTGTTGATCTGCTCCGCCGGGCAGGAGCACAGGTAACAATCGTATCCATCGGAGAGGAGCGGACTGTGAAAGGCTCCCATGAGATTCCGGTCACGGCAGATGCAGTTTTTGACGAGATGGACTTTGCCGATCAAGATTTATTCATTTTGCCGGGAGGACAGCCAGGCACCAACAATCTGAAGGCTTGCGGCAAGCTAAGGGAGCTTTTGGCGGATGCCAATGAGAAGGGAAAGCTCCTTGCGGCTATCTGTGCGGCGCCTACGGTATTCGGCGATATGGGACTTTTGAAGGGAAAGAAAGCCACCTGTTATCCGGGCTGTGAGGATGGGCTTACGGGAGCGGAATACCGGACAGAGCGGGTAGTGACAGACGGAACCATCACAACCAGCCGCGGCGTGGGAACAGCGATTCCGTTTGGGCTGTCATTGATTGAACAATTGTTTGGAAAAGAAAAATCTGAGGAGATTCGGGAAAGCATTATTTACGGTCATTAAGTCTTCCTTTCATTTCCAGTATGTCATCTGATACACCTGTGCACAATACTTAACAGTAATAACGGATATGGAGCTTATGCATCATAGAAGGTATTACGCAACTGGAATAGGAGGTGAAAGAAGATGACAGAACAGTCTAAGACAAACCAGATGGCAGTTCCGGAAGCGAAAGCAGCAATGAATCGTTTCAAGGAGGAGGTTGCCAGCGAACTGGGAGTACCTTTAAAGGAAGGCTACAACGGTGACTTAACTTCTGCTCAGGCAGGTTCCATCGGAGGCGAAATGGTTAAGAAAATGATCATGAAGCAGGAACAGCAGATGAGCGGTAAATAAAAAAGAAGCGGATGGCCCCTTGTATACCGGAAGCGGTGTATGAGGGGCTGTTTTTCTACTATTTTTCCTGTATATAGGCTCTTTGGGTCTTGATTTCCTCTGAAAAGTTGTGTTATACTACTACAATGACTGTAAGTATGCAAAGAATGTAAAATATTATGTAAAGATACAATATTAAGGAGGAGATAAAAAATGAGTTTACAGGTAGAAAAACTGGAGAAGAATATGGCTAAGCTTACGATCGAGGTGCCGGCGGAGGAATTGGAGCAGGCGCTTCAGAAAGCATACCTTAAAAATAAAAACAAGATCAGTGTCCCCGGTTTCCGCAAGGGCAAGGTGCCCCGTCAGATGATTGAGAAGATGTACGGACCGGAGATTTTTTACGAGGATGCGGCCAATGTACTGATTCCCGATGCTTATGCCGGTGCTGCCGACGAGTGTGAGCTTGAACTGGTATCTCGTCCGGCCATTGACATTGTGAAGATTGAGAAGGGACAGCCCTTTGTCTTTACGGCGGAAGTTGCGGTAAAGCCGGAGGTAACCCTGGGAGCATACAAGGGCATTGAGGTAGAGAAGATTGACACCGCAGCTACCGAGGAGGAGATCACAGCAGAGGTGGATAAGGAGAGAGAGAACAACTCCAGAACCATCACTGTGGAGGATCGGGCCGTTCAGAACGGCGATATGACCGTGATTGATTTTGAGGGCTTTGTGGACGGAACGCCTTTTGAGGGCGGAAAGGGTACGGACTATCCGCTGACCATTGGCTCCGGCGCTTTTATTCCCGGATTTGAGGAGGAGCTTGTGGGAGCTGAGATTGGCAAGGAAGTGGATGTAAATGTGACCTTCCCGGAGGAATATCATGCCAAGGAGCTGGCAGGAAAGCCGGCGGTATTTAAGTGTACCGTAAAGGAGATTAAGGTAAAGGAGCTTCCCGACGCTGATGATGAATTTGTAAAGGATGTATCTGAGTTTGATACCATGGAGGAATACCGCGCGGATCTGAAGAAGAAGATTGAGGAGCGCAAGGCTGCGGACGCCAAGGCCAAGAAAGAGGATGCGGTGATTGAGAAGATCATCGAGGCTGCCCAGATGGAGATTCCGGAGGCTATGATTGAGACACAGGCGGAGAATCTGGTGGATGATTTTGCCCAGAGACTGATGATGCAGGGAATGTCCCTGGAGCAGTATGCACAGTACACAGGGGCTACCGTGGCGTCCATGACCAATCAGATGAAGCCTCAGGCAAAGAAGCGCATTGAGAGCCGTCTTGTTCTGGAGGCTGTTGCGGCTGCCGAGAACATCGAGATTGGCGACGACGAGATCGAAGCCGAGATGAACCGCATGGCAGAGAGCTACAAGATGGAGCTTGATAAGCTGAAAGAGCTGATCAGCGAGGAAGAGAAGAAAAATATGAGACAGGATCTGTCTATCCAGAAGGCCATTGAACTGGTGACAGAGGCAGCCGTTGAAAAATAGGAGCAGCCGTTTGTCCTGTGAATCATAACAGACAGAAATTGCCGTATTATTTTTAGAAAGGATATGAGAATCAATGATGGATATGAGTTTAGTGCCTGTTGTAGTTGAGCAGACCAGCAGGGGCGAGCGCTCCTATGACATTTACTCCAGACTTTTAAAGGACCGGATTATTATTCTGGGAGAGGAAGTCAATGATGTGACCGCAAGCCTGGTGACAGCGCAGCTTTTGTTCCTGGAGTCCGAGGACCCGGGAAAGGATATCAATCTGTATATCAACAGTCCCGGCGGCTCTGTGACCGCAGGTATGGCCATCTATGACACCATGCAGTATATTAAGTGCGACGTATCTACCATTTGTATGGGCATGGCAGCCAGTATGGGAGCATTTCTTCTGGCAGGAGGAACCAAGGGCAAGCGTATGGCTCTTCCCAATGCGGAGATTATGATTCATCAGCCCTCCGGCGGAGCCAGAGGCCAGGCTACGGAGATTAAGATTGTGGCGGAACACATTCTGCGCACCAAGAAGAAGCTGAATGAGATTCTGGCAGCCAATACGGGGCAGCCGGTAGAAGTGATCGAGGTGGATACGGAGCGCGATAATTATATGAGCGCGGAGGAGGCCATGAAATATGGTCTGATTGACAGCGTGATCGCAAATCGGAAGTAAAGGGACGAGAAGAATTATGCCTAGAAACAATGATAACAACGTAAGATGTTCCTTTTGCGGGAAATCCGGGGAACAGGTACGGAAAATGATTTCCGGTCCCAGCGGAACCTACATCTGCGATGAGTGCATTGAGCTGTGCGCGGAGCTGATTGAGGAGGAGCTGGAACTGGATGAGCAGGAGCTGGGGGACGAGGAGATTAACCTCCTAAAGCCCAAGGAGATCAAGGAGTTCCTGGATGAGTATGTCATCGGCCAGGAGGAGGCGAAGAAGGTCCTCTCCGTGGCAGTTTACAACCATTATAAAAGAATCCTGGCAGGAAGGGAAAAGGATCTGGATGTGGAGCTTCAGAAGAGCAATATTCTGATGCTCGGACCGACCGGTTCCGGCAAGACCCTTTTAGCCCAGACGCTGGCAAGGCTTTTGAATGTGCCCTTTGCCATTGCGGATGCCACTTCCCTTACGGAGGCCGGCTATGTGGGCGAGGATGTGGAGAACATCCTTCTGAAGATTATCCAGGCTGCGGATTATGACGTAGAGCGTGCACAGCACGGAATCATTTACATTGACGAGATTGACAAGATTACCAGAAAGTCGGAGAATCCATCCATTACCAGAGATGTGTCCGGTGAGGGCGTGCAGCAGGCGCTTCTTAAGATTCTGGAGGGAACCATTGCTTCCGTACCGCCCCAGGGCGGAAGAAAGCATCCCCACCAGGAACTAATACAGATAGATACCACCAATATTCTCTTTATCTGCGGCGGGGCCTTTGAGGGCCTTGATAAGGTGATTGAGCGCAGAATGGACCGGCGGTCCATCGGTTTTAACGCAGAGGTGACCAAGCGGGGGCAGGAGGAGAATGTAGGCAAGCTGCTTCGGCAGGTGCTGCCGGAGGACCTGGTGAAGTTCGGTATGATACCGGAGTTCGTAGGACGTGTGCCGGTAACGGTGGCATTGGACGCTTTGACGAAGGAGGATATGGTCCGCATACTTGTGGAGCCGAAGAATTCTATCGTAAAGCAGTATAAGAAGATGCTTGAGCTGGATGGAGTGAAATTATCCTTTGATCGGGAGGCTATTGAGGCCATCGCCGCACAGACGGTAACGAGAAAGACAGGAGCCAGAGGCCTTCGGGCAATCATGGAGCATATTATGATGGATACTATGTATGAGATTCCGTCAGATGAGAGCATTAAGAGTTGCGTGATTACCAAGGAAGTGGTCGAGGGAACGGGCAGTCCTGTAACCACAAGCAATGAAATGAGATTCCGGGCGTAGCCTGGAATCTCTTTATTCTTGCGGAACTGAATAAAAACAGTAATAGTCTTCATATTACGGAACTGGAATAAGAATAGGAGAGCAGAAAAGTGAGCGAATTGATTCAGATTTTGCCGGTGGTCGCCCTCAGGGGAATGACGGTTCTTCCAGATATGGTGATCCACTTTGATGTGAGCCGTGAGCGCTCCGTCCATGCCATTGAGCAGGCCATGCTTCGTGAGCAGCGGCTATTTTTGGTGACCCAGAAAAATACCCAGGCAGAAAATCCCGGCCTGGAGGATTTGTACCGGATTGGAACCATCGCTTCCGTAAAGCAGGTTATCAAGCTGCCTCACAACATCCTGCGTGTACTGGCCGAGGGTCTGGAGCGGGGGGAACTTTCCCATATTGATTTGGACGGCGACTATCCTGAGGCAGAGGTGATCCGCTTTGAAGAAGAACCGGAAAGCCTGTCCTCCGACATCCGGGAAGCCATGATCCGCAGCTTGAAGGAAACCTTCCACACCTATTGTCAGGAGAGCGGCAAGACCGGGAAGGAGCTGGAGCGTCAGACGGGAGATTTGGAGGAGCTTTCCAAATTAACGGGACAGCTTATGATTCATCTGCCTCTTCACTACGAAGAAAAACAAAAGCTTTTGGAGGCGGCTTCCCTGTCGGAACGGTTTGAGCTTCTGGGAACACTGATGAATAAAGAGATCGGGATCATGCGTTTTAAAAAGGAGCTCCAGGAGAAGATTAAAGCCCGGGTGGACAAGAACCAGCGGGATTATTTGCTTCGTGAGCAGCTAAAGGTGATACGCGAGGAGCTGGGAGAGGATACCTCCGGGACAGATGCGGATCATTTTAAGGAAGCCCTTGGCAAGCTTCGGGCCTCCAAGGAGGTCAAGGAAAAAATCGGCAAGGAGATTACCCGTTTTCAAAATATCGGAAGCAGTTCTTCGGAGAGTGCCGTGCTCCGGGGATATATCGAAACGCTTCTGGATCTGCCCTGGGAAAAAACCTCCCGGGACAGCACGGACCTAAAGCGGGCCGAGGAGATTCTGAATGCGGATCATTACGGTCTGGAAAAGGTAAAAGAGCGCGTCCTTGAATTCCTGGCAGTCAGGACGCTGACCAAAAAGGGCAGCAGCCCCATCCTCTGTCTGGTAGGCCCTCCGGGAACAGGAAAGACCTCCGTAGCACGCTCAGTTGCAAGGGCGCTGAATAAGAAATACGTGCGCATCTGCCTGGGCGGTGTCCGGGACGAGGCAGAGATCCGGGGACACCGGAGAACCTATGTGGGAGCAATGCCGGGCCGGATAGCGGCAGGTATGCGTCAGGCGGGGGTTAAGAATCCCCTGATGCTTTTGGATGAGATTGATAAGGTGAGCAGTGATTACAAGGGGGATACCTCGTCGGCTCTTTTGGAGGTGCTGGATGCTGAGCAGAACAGCCATTTCCAGGATCATTATGTGGAGGTTCCCCTGGATTTGTCGGAAGTGCTCTTTATTGCCACGGCTAACGATGCTCAGACGATTCCGCGGCCCCTTCTGGACCGAATGGAGCTCATAGAGGTAAGCAGCTATACGGAAAATGAAAAAGTACATATTGCGAGGAAGCATCTGATTGGAAAGCAGATGGAAAAGAACGGCCTTAAGGAGGGGCAGCTTTCCTTAAGCGCAGGGGCATTGGAAGCACTGATTCACAGCTACACCAGGGAGGCCGGCGTGCGCCAGCTGGAGCGAAAGCTCGGGGAGGTGTGCCGGAAAGCGGCCAGAGAGATCCTGGAGCAGAACAAAAAGTCCGTCCGTTTGACAGAGAGCAATTTGAATCGGTATCTGGGAAAGCCGAAATTTGTATTTGACATGGCAAATGAAACCGATGAGGTAGGTATTGTCCGGGGGCTTGCCTGGACCAGTGTGGGAGGCGATACGCTTCAGATAGAGGTGAACATTATGCCGGGGAAGGGCGAGATTTCCCTCACTGGCATGATGGGGGATGTGATGAAGGAGTCCGCCCGGACAGGCTTAAGCTATATTCGGTCTGTCAGCGGCAATTATGGGATTGACAAGGAATTTTTTCAGGAGCATGATATTCATATCCACATTCCCGAGGGAGCCGTTCCCAAGGATGGGCCGTCTGCCGGTATTACGATGGCTACGGCTATGCTGTCAGCCATTACGGAGATTCCCGTGTATGCCAGTGTAGCCATGACAGGAGAAATCACCCTCCGCGGCCGTGTGCTGCCCATCGGCGGTTTGAAGGAAAAGATTCTGGCAGCCAAAAGCGCCGGGATCAAGACCGTACTGGTGCCTGCCAAAAATAAACGGGATGTGGAGGAAATCTCCGCTGAGATCCGAAAAGGCATCCGGATCGTCTATGTGGAGCAGATGAAAGAAGTATTGGAGGCAGCTTTCCATGATCATTAAAAATGTCAGTCTTGAAACCGTCTGCGGCATTACCAGCAAGCTTCCGGAGAATACCCTGCCAGAGATAGCTTTTGCCGGAAAGTCCAATGTGGGGAAATCCTCCCTCATCAATGCATTGATGAACCGGAAATCTCTGGCCCGGACCTCCGCACAGCCGGGAAAGACCCAGACTATTAATTTTTACAATATTAACAACGCCATGTACCTGGTGGATCTGCCGGGCTATGGCTATGCGAAAGTTACCCAGGAGGTAAAGGAGCAGTGGGGGAAGCTGATTGAGCGTTATCTCCACGGTTCCAAAAGACTTCGGGCCGTATTTCTACTGATAGATATCAGGCATGAGCCCTCGGCCAATGACAAGCGCATGTATGAGTGGATTGTTTACAACGGTTATGATCCCATTATCATTGCCACAAAGCTGGATAAGATCAACCGCAGCCAGATACAGAAGCACTTGAAAATGGTGCGTACCGGGTTGAATGTAAAGCCGGGTACGGCGGTTCTTCCCTTCTCCGCCCTTACGAAGCAGGGGAGGGAGGAGATCTGGGAACAGATGGATGGGCTTTTAGAGGAAAAAAAGGAACCGGAGGTGGAGTAAATGTCCGCAAAATATCTGCGTTGTCTGGTTAATATCCTTCTATATGCAGTTGGGATTGTGATGCTGTTTTTCCTGACTCCCAGGCTTCTGGTGTTTTTTATGCCGTTTGTGGTGGGGTGGCTTATTGCGCTCTTGGCAAATCCGCTGGTGCGGTTTATGGAACGGCGGCTTAAGATGGTACGCCGTCACAGCTCCATGCTGATTATTATTACGGCTATTGCGCTGGTGGTGGCGGGTGTATATTTTGCCGTGACAGCCATTGCACGGGAGCTTTATGGGTTTATTGCCATACTTCCAGATATTTACGGTTCCTTTCTGCAGGATTTGGAGGAGATACGGGAGAATCTCCAGGGCCTGTCCACGCGGTTTCCGCCGCAGCTTCGGGAGGGTGCGGCAAGCCTTACGGATTCCCTTACAAGATCTTTGAGAAATGTGATTGGAGCTATCGGAAAGCCTACGGTTGAAGCGGCCGGCACAGTGGCGAAGAATATTCCCAATGCGCTGATACATGTGATTTTCGCCATTTTATCTGCTTACTTTTTTATTGCGGAGCGGGATCGGATTGTGCAGGGGGCGCAGGCTTATGTTCCGGAATGGATCCGCACGAAATGGCGTTTTATTACGGAAAAGTTCAGGAAGGCCATTGGAGGTTACTTTAAGGCCCAGTTTAAGATTATGGGCGTGGTGGCTTTAATTCTCCTGACAGGATTTCTTATTCTGCGGATTCACTATGCGGTTTTACTGGCGTTATTGATTGCATTTCTTGATTTCCTGCCCTTTTTCGGAACGGGGACGGCGCTGATTCCCTGGGCAGCTTTAAAGGTTTTGAGTGCGGACTATAAGTTTGCGGTTGGATTGATTATTATATATCTTGTAAGCCAGCTGGTGCGGCAATTGATACAGCCGAAGATTGTAGGTGACAGCATCGGGCTGGACCCGTTATCTACGTTGTTTTTTATGTTTATCGGTTATAAGGTCAGCAGCATTTTCGGAATGATTATCGCCGTGCCCATCGGTATGATTTTGGTGAGCCTGTACCAGGCCGGGGCCTTTGCGGATGTGATTCGGGATGTGAAGGAGCTGGCAGAAGGACTAAACGAGTTTCGAAGAAGACATTAGGGTGTATTTCATAAAAGTGTATGGGGATTACGGAACTGGAATGGAGGAAAGAAGAATGACAGAAGAAGTACAAAGCGAGAACAAAATGGGCTATATGCCCATTCCTAAATTACTATTTACCATGTCGATACCCATGATTATTTCCATGCTGGTGCAGGCCCTGTACAATGTGGTGGACAGCGCCTTTGTCGCCAAGCTCAGCGAAGATGCGCTGACGGCCGTTTCTATGGCCTTTCCGGTGCAGAATCTGATGATAGCGGTGTCTGTGGGAACCGGTGTGGGTATCAATGCGCTGCTTTCCAGATCCCTTGGAGAAAAGCAGTTTGAGCAGGCGAATCTTGCTGCCCGGAACGGATTGTTTCTTGGAATTGTAAGCTATGTAATATTTGCAGTGTTGGGTCTGATTGGCTCACGGCAGTTTTACCTGTCACAGACAAATGATCCCGAGCTCGTGCTTTATGGAACTCAGTATGTGTTTGTGGTGACAGTCTTTTCCTTTGGACTGTTTTTGGCTGTGCTCAGCGAGCGGCTTTTGCAGTCTACGGGACTGACGATTTACAATATGTATACCCAGGGGCTTGGGGCCATTATTAACATTATTCTGGACCCTATTCTGATCTTCGGGTTATTTGGTTTCCCGCGCCTGGAGGTTCTGGGAGCAGCCGTAGCTACGGTGGTAGGCCAGATCTGCGGAATGCTGCTGGGCATGTTCTTTAATATGAAGAAGAATAAGGAGATTAATATTAATATGAAGGGCTTCCGGCCTCATATGCCTACCATCAAGCGGATTTATCAGGTGGGGGTACCTTCGATTATTATGCAGTCCATCGGATCGGTGATGGTGTTCGGCATCAATAAGATTTTGATGATGTTTACCTCAACGGCAGTTTCCGTGTTTGGTGTTTACTTTAAGCTGCAGAGCTTTATTTTTATGCCGGTGTTCGGCCTGAACAATGGAATGGTGCCGATTATTGCCTACAATTACGGGGCGAGGGAGAAGAAGCGGATTATGCAGACGGCCTGGCTCAGTATCGGGGCGGCGGTGACGATTATGCTGGTAGGACTGAGTATTTTCCATATCTTTACAGAGGAGCTGCTGGGAATTTTTGAGGCATCTTCGGATATGCTTGCCATTGGAGTTCCAGCACTTCGGATTATTTCCTTAAGCTTTTCCTTTGCCGGATATGGGATTGTAGTTGGTTCGGTATTCCAGGCCCTGGGAAATGGGGTTTACAGCCTGATGGTATCCGTGGCCCGTCAGCTTCTGGTGATTCTTCCGGTGGCCTTTGTGCTTGCAAGGATCGGGGGGTTGACTGCGGTTTGGTGGGCGTTCCCCATTGCGGAGATTGTGGCGGTGATTATGAGCACGGTACTGTTCCGCAGAATTTACTGCAAAAAAATACAGCCTCTTACAAAAGAGACTGCATCAGTGTAGCATAGAGTTCTTTGCTCCTGTCGCGCCAGTGATCGCAGATGGCTTTGGCCTGCTCTTCTACGGGGACGGTGAGGGTCAGATCCATGAGAGTGGAATCCTTCTCCAATACCCGGCAATGGGCGGCGTACTCGCCGGAAGATGTCTGGTAGTAGTGGGCGGGAGTGGAGCGCTCGTTGCGCAGCTTGTATTTGTGTTCCAGAAGAAAGCTGTCAATATCCTCCCGTATGGCGGAGGATATTTTTTTTTCAAAATAGGTGAGTGTGGTACGGCCTTCCTGAGTGATATGGTAGAGTGTGGTGTTGTGCAGCTTCTCCGGGTGGATGAGAGCGGAGTCAGTCAGCTCGAAGAGGGACTGCTGGAGAGTAAAGTAGTCGGTATATTCTTTGTCCAGTATAAATTCGGAGAGCTGGGCGTTGCTTAAGGGGAAAGCGACATGGTTAAGGATGTAGAGGATGATCAGCTTATATAGGGTCTGGGTTTCGGACATTATCGGGCCTCCTTTCTTTCCGGGGCGTATAGTCTGCCCTGCCAGGTATTCCGGCGGCTTAGTTCTTTATGGATACTGTTCAGAACCTGGCGTTTTTTGGTGCTCCAGGCAGGGGCTATCAGAAGATCCTTAGGGCCGTCGCCGGTTAGGCGGTGGATGACGATGTCGGGGCGGCAGACTTCCAGGCAGGAGATAACGAGATCTGTGTATTCCTCCGGAGTGAGGACATGGAAGCCTGTCCGTTCGTAACAGTCGGCCAGGTCAGTATGGTTTAATATATGCAGGAGCTGGAGTTTTATGCCGTTGACCGGCAAGGCGTTCAGGTAACGGACTGAGTCCAGCATCATTTCTTTTGTTTCGCCCGGGAGGCCAAGAATAAGGTGGACGATAATCTCCAGGTTCCGGTCATGGAGAGATTTAACCGCTTCATGAAAGACGGAAAGAGGGTAACCTCTTCGGATGAAGGCGGCGGTTTCCTCGTTGATAGTCTGGAGGCCCAGCTCTACCCAGACGGGCTTTCGGCGGTTCAGGTCTGACAGAAGCTCCAGGACACCGGAGGGAAGGCAGTCAGGCCGTGTGGCTATGGCAAGGGCTGCGATCTTTGGGTGAGCTAAGGCTTCCCGGTAAACTTTTTCCAAGAAGTCCAGGGGGGCGTAAGTGTTGGTGTAGGCCTGGAAATAGGCAATGTAGCGCCGGACCGGGCGTTTGCCGGATACGGCGCGGATGCCTTCTTCTATCTGTTCGGTGACAGTGCGGTGCGGATCGCCTGCAAATTCGCCGGAGCCGCCGGCGCTGCAGAAGATGCAGCCCTTTGTGCCCAGGGTGCCGTCGCGGTTGGGACAGGTGCAGCCGATATTTAAGGAGAGCTTGTATATTTTTTCGCCGAAGCGTTTTTGTAAGGATTCATTTAAACTGTTGTAAAGTCTCATGGTATATAATTTAGCATAGGCGGAAGGGAAATGCAAGAAAGGGAGTTCCATTTTGAGGGGAAGAATGGTAAGATAGTTATTGTTTAAACGTAAGAGAAATGGGCGTGGGGGAACGGAATGCTTTTTAACTCATATATTTTCGTACTGGTTTTTCTGCCTTTTTGTATTACAGGATATTTCGGATGCAGTCATTTGGGGAAGCGCACTTTGGCACAGGTGTTTCTGCTGGGGATGTCCTTGTGGTTTTACGGGTATTTTCATGCGGAGTACCTGTTTATTATTGTCTGCAGTATTTTGTGCAATTATTTTTTCTATATGCTGCTGGGAAGAAGCTCCGGCAGAAGCGGAAGGAAATGGATTCTTGCCGGAGCCGCTGCGCTGAATTTGGGGATTTTGTTTTATTTTAAGTATTTTAATTTCTTTTTGGAAAATGTGAACGGGATTCTGGGGAGGGATTTTGCCATACAATCAATTCTGCTTCCGCTTGGCATCAGCTTTTTTACCTTTCAGCAGCTTTCCTTTGTGATTGATGCTTATAAAGGGGAGGCTCCGTCCTATTGTTTCCTGGATTACGCCTGCTTTGTGACTTATTTTCCACAGCTGATTGCGGGGCCGATTGTAACTCATGATGAGCTGCTTCCGCAGTTTATGGATGAGGGCAGGAAGCTGTTTCGGTGGGATAATTTTGTTCGGGGAACATATCTCTTTGTCCTGGGTCTCGGTAAGAAGGTTCTGATTGCGGATACCTTTGGCAATGGGGTGAACTGGGGCTTTGCCAATATAGGAGAACTGGACGGTACGAATGCGTTTTTGGTAATGCTGTTCTATACAATACAGATTTATTTTGACTTCAGCGGGTATTGTGATATGGCTGTGGGGCTTGGGAGGATGATGAATCTGGATTTGCCGCTGAATTTCAATTCTCCCTACCGGGCGGCGACGATTACGGAGTTCTGGGAGCGGTGGCATATGACTCTGACGCGCTTTTTTACGAAGTATGTTTACATTCCCCTTGGAGGAAGCAGAAGAGGGACGTTCAGGACCTGCCGGAATGTGATGGTTGTTTTTCTGGTAAGCGGTCTTTGGCATGGGGCCAATTGGACGTTTGTGCTGTGGGGAGCCTGCCATGGGGTATGCTCCGTGCTTACCAGGCTTTCCAAGAGGAGACTGGAAAGGCTTCCGCGGGCGCTTCAGTGGCTGGGAACCTTTTTGTTTCTGAATGTGACCTGGGTGCTGTTTCGGGCGGACAGTATCGCAGATGCGGCAAAGCTTCTCGGCAGGCTGGCGTCTTTTGATTTCGGCCCGGTAAGCGCCGAACTGACAGCCGGATTCTATCTTCCGGAGTGCCGGCTATTGGACAGCCTGATTCCGGTTACGGGAGTTTGTCCGGAGTTCTTTTTGATTGTATTTACGGCGGCTGCTTTGTTCCTGCTGTTTGGCGTGGGAAATGCTTATGAGAAGATGAAGGAGTTCAGGCCTACACCCGGACGCCTGCTGGTGACGGTGATTCTGCTTGTCTGGTGTATCTGCTCTTTTTCCGGGGTTAGTACATTTTTGTATTTTAACTTTTAGGTGTGAGCTGAGAAATTATAAACAATGATGCTGCTGGGAGGAATTGGGATGGATGCGGATAAAAAATGGGGAATTATGTTTTTGGTTCTTTTGGGCGCCTGCCTGGCCGCAATTGCGGGATTGACTGCTCTGGTGGACCCGTTTTTTCATTATCATAAGCCCCTGAAATGCCTTTCTTATCCTTTGAATAACGAAAGATATCAGAATGACGGAATTGTGAAGCATTTTGACTATGATGCGGTGATTACGGGGACTTCCATGACACTGAATTTCAAGGCTTCGGAGCTGAATGAACTGTTTGGCGTAAATTCCGTAAAGGTGGCATTTCCGGGAGCTATGTATAAGGAGATCAATGATAATCTTGAAAAGGCGGTGGAGGCCAATCCGGATATCCGGCTTGTTGTAAGGGGGCTTGATAAGCTCTGGCTTCTGGAGGATGCGGACGAGACAGGGTATGACAGGGATTCTTATCCGGATTATTTGTATGATGATTGGCTTTGCAATGATGTTTATTATGTACTGAATAAGGATGTGCTGTGCGGTAATGTGAAGGGGGTTCTCGGGTTTACACATTCCGGACAGAAGAGTACGGATTTTGATGCGTATGGAAATTGGATGCATGCTTTTTCCTTTGGAAAGGATGCTGTGGATGCGGTGTACCGCAGAGCCGATAGGGCGGAAGCGGAGCAGGAGGTGACGGAAGAGGAGCTTGAGATGCTTCGGGAGAATCTGACGCAGAATGTGACGGAGCTTGCGAAGGAGCATCCGGAGATAGATTTTTATCTGTTTTTAACGCCTTACAGTATATATTATTGGGATAATCTCAATCAGACGGGGACGCTTAAGAAGCAGCTTGCCGTTGAGGAAGAGGCGATTCGGCTTCTGGTGGAGTATGATAATATTTATCTTTTTGCTTTTTCGGATCTGTTTGATATGATTTGTGATCTCGATAATTATAAGGATGAGATACATTACGGTGAGGAGATTAATTCGCAAATCCTTAAGTGGATGAGCAGAAAAGAGCATTTGCTGACGGAGGAGAATTACCGGGAATATTGTGACAGGATTTATGAGTTTTATACTTCTTATGATTATGAGGCTTTGTTCTCGGGTTAATGGTGCCGAAAGCTCCCGCAGACTTGTCATGATGTATATTGAAATCTTGCATGACAGGGCTTCGGGAGCTTTCGGCGGCCGTTCTGTTATGGTGTTTTGAGGTATGAAAATATGATATTTGAGGAGGGCTCCGCTTTATATTGGAGAGTGAGAATGTAATTCCAATATATCGGCATCAACCTTCCGATCATAATCCCCTGTCAGAATATGTTCCATCTCATGCTGATAAGCCTGCATCCGCCGTTCAAAGGTAAGCCGTGCGTTCAGCACAACCGTATAGCTATTGTCCGCATTTGAGATAGTATAGCCTGCAATGGCGACTGGCAGATCATATTCCAGTGTATTAACATCCGGTGTCATCTGGATTCCCCCTTACACGATCAATCATTTGTTTTACAAAGTCAATGTCTTCCTTCTTCACCTTGCGGGAAGCATCGAAAAGGACCTTGTATTCCGGGTTTTCGAACAGGAACTGCGCCATATCCCGGGCGTCGTCATTCAGATAATACCGCGCCTCCCCGTTGGCGGGAGCAGTCTTTGTTCTGCCCAGCAAATAGTCCATATTCACATGAAAGAAATCAGCGATTTTCTCCAGCGTTTCAAAATCCGGTTCCCGGGCGCCTGTTTCGTACATTCCTATGGTGCTTCGGGAGATGCCTAATTTCTCGGCAGTTTCTGTTTGAGTCATGCCGCTGGCTATTCGAAGTTCTTTAAAAATATTTTGAAAGCTTCCCATACGATCCCTCCTTACAGATTTATAGTATCACAAAACGTGACTTTAGTAAAGCGCAAATGACACGAAATGTGATTGACAGATAAAGAGGAGCATGTTATATTTAAATAGTCACATAACGTGACTAACAAATGGGAGGTGGGAATATATATAATTAAAATATGCCTGATATAAAAAAATTTTCAATTGAATGTCACGAAATGAGACAAAAAGAGCAAATCTACACAAAAGAAAATTCAGCAAAGGAATATTGCGGAAATGAAACAGGGAGGAAATAAGATGAAGATTACAAGAGATTTTTTTGCAAATTATATCTATCTGGAAAGCCGAATTAAATCAATCAGGCGCCGGCTGCGTTATTTTGAGACACACCCCCTTACAACAGAGCATGGAATTGTAAAAGGCTCCATGAATCGCTTCCCTTATACGGAATGTCATTTTGTTGTTTCGGGAGTCAGTTCCAAATCAAAGGAGGAACGGGAGAATGCGGTAAACCGGCTGGTGACGGATTTGAAGCGCAATGAACGGGTATTTGAGGACATGAAGCTGGATATCGAACTGTTTCTGGAAAATACGGAGGTTCTTACAATGGGCGAGCAGACAGTCCTGCGTTTAAAATATGTGGACTGCTTCACGGACGAGCAGATCGGCCAGGAGCTGGGCTATGATCGAAGCACCATTTCCAGGAAAATTGATAAAATTATAAAAAAGTGTGATGTTGCACACCATTCACAATACTAATGTGGTAATATGATATCAGTGAAAAGTGTAATTCACAAACAGAGAGGCATCGGCGGAGAAAATTCCGCCGATGCCTCTTTGCCGCAAAAAAAGAAAGTCAGGGGATGCATGATTGATTGAGGTAAGATGCGGGGGCTGCGGACGGCTTCTGGGAAGATTTCATGGCAAAGGCCATGTAAAATGTCCGAAGGCACTGTGCGGAGGGATGAATGTATTTGACACGGAAAGAGAAGAATACGGCTTTATCCCAAAGGAACCCGGCACAAGAGAAAAAAAGAAAAGGAGGTGATTCCGATGGCAGGATTTCACTGGGAAGAATTTTACCGGATTTTTAAAGAAAAGCTGGAGAAAATGACAGACTGCATAGTGGAACCGTATGTGCCTTCCGGAGAAAACAGATTTCCCTGCGTGGAGGCAAGGCTCATTGAGAACCCGGGAAGCGGTTATGATCTGGAAGGAGGCGAAGGGGCCTGCAGTCCGTTGATTGAAGTGCGCGTGTACTGCGGCAGCACACTGGGTGATACCGCCTGCTGTAGAGTCAGCGAGGCGGCAAGAAATCTGATGCTTTCCTACGGCTTCCAGTGCAGGAACGGACCGGGAAAGGCAGAAGAACAAAGCCCGGGCGTTGTACGCTGGGCCGGACGCTATCAGCGGACATTTGGAAACAGCGAGGAACTGGAGCAGTACGAATGAATGAACCCGGGAAACCGGTTCAGATAGTAACCATTCACGGAGCAAAATCGCTCCTATTTTTATACGCGGAAAAATGCGTGCGAAGAAAGAGAGGAAAAAAATTATGACAGAAGCAGCAACAAAGGCAGTAAGTACAATTGGTACAATCCTGGAGGTAAGCGAGAACGGAACAGATTGGGAAAAGCTGTGCAAGATCAAAACCTACCCGGCGTTGGGCGGCGCCCCGGAGCAGCTGGAGACAACGGATCTGGAGGATGAAGTACAGACCTTCGTCCCTGGCGTGCAGACGATGGAGGCGATGGAGTTTACGGCGAATTATACGCTGGAGGCTTACACGGCAGTAAAGGCCAAGTCCATGAAGGCGCTGCATTACCGCCTGAAGATGGGCAAGGACGGCAAAGACGGAGTGGCTGCCTGGGACGGACAGCACGCGGTGTACGTAAGCGAGGGCGAAGTAAATGGAATCCGTCAGATGACGATTTCCGTATCGCCTTCTACCAAGATCGAGATTACAGGAGTAGAAGCCGCATAAGGCGGGGAGGCGGCTTTTATGCCGCCTTCCAACCCATAAAAAACAATTCGGATATCCGAATCACGGACCCCTTTTAGACATTTTTTAGAGGAAAAAAGAAAAGCAAAAGCAGGAGGTTTATAAAAATGACAATGGTAAAAATCAATCAGAAGAGCTATGAGGTCCCGGAACTGACATTTCGTCACTCCCGGCTGATGGAGCAGATGGGACTGCCGGTAGAAGGAATGATGAGCAGGAACTATTTATTTTCAGCAGTGTCGGCATTTACGGCGATTGTAGCCAAGTGCGAGCCGGAGCAGGCGGATCATCTGGTGGAGCAGCATATATTGGGCGGCGGGAAGCTTGAGGATATTTACAAGGCATATGCAAAGGCAGTACAGGAAAGCAGTTTTTTCAAGAAGCTCCTGCATCTGGAGGGGCAGGAGAACAAGGAAGCGAAGGAGACGACGGCAGAAACGGAACCGGCAAAAGCGGAGGAAGAGAGCCGGTAACCTTTTCAAGTCTGATTGACAAGGTCTGGATGCCGGCGGCAATCCGGTTTGGCATCTCGATGGACGTATTCTGGGAATTGAATCCAAAATACATGTATATGTATCAGGAAGAATATCTGCGGGAAAAGGAGGAACAGGTCCGGATGCTCGATGCGGCGGCTTACTATCAGGGCTTATATGTCCGGATGGCAATCGCGTCCTGTTTTTCCAAGAGAGGGAAATACCCCAACAGACCCCTGTCTATGGAACCGAAGGAAGAACCCATGTCAGGGGAAGAAAAGTTCCGGCTCTGGGCATTGGAATTTAACAAAAGGTTTGAGGAAAGATAACAATGTGCCTTTACCTTTATTTGTGAAGCTGTTATAATGGAACAATGAAAGGCGGTGTAGGTATGGCAGTTATTGAATGTCCCATGTGCGGAAGGCAGATTGCCGATAAGGTGGAGGAGTGTCCCGGCTGCGGGTACTCGCTGAGGTATCTGATGGCGGAGGAAGAGCAGGAGAGTCAGGAGGCGCCGAAGATTCAGGAGGATACCCGCACGGAATTGGAAAAGCTGGTAGACGAGATCTGTGCCAGAAATGATAATATGTATGTTGCCATAAAGGAATTGCGGCAGGCAACAGGGATGGATTTGGGAAACGCTGATGATATAATTCGAAAGAAGTACAAGGGAGTAACAAGACAGGAGGAAAGGAAACGCTCAAAACAGAAACGTGGGCGCTTTCATTTATAATGAATGATAAAACACTTGCCATATCGGCAGGTGTTTTTCTTATGCCCGAACGTCTCCGAACGTCAGTGCAGAGACGAAAGGAGAGTGATGTTTGTGGCAGCAGATGTGAAGCATATAAAAGCGCAGATAGACATATCGGCGGCAAAAGCAAATGCGGAACTGAGCAAATTGGCGAATAAATTGGAAAAGATATCTGCTTCCATTTCTGAGATAAATCAAAAAGGCTTGGAGGGATTTACAAACAGTGTTGAAAAAATGGGACAGACCATGCAGATACTGGGGAATATTGACACTTCTGGATTGGCTCATTTTGCAGACAGTGTTCAAAGACTTTCCGGTATGAATTTTGCAGGTATTGGTGAAATGTCGTCTGCTTTAACGGGAACAGCAGAAATATCAGAAAATGTTAACCAAATGACAGATGCTTTTGGTGGACTTGAAGCAGGACTGGCAGCATTGAATGGTGTCTGGGATATAGTAACCGGAATATCTGAAATTGGAAAAACATTAAAAGGTACTAAAGATGGGATTGATTCTTTGTTTGGTGCAGAATGGATGCCGGATATAATGAAGGGATCGATAGATAAATTATTTGGTCCTTTGAACGAAAAAATCAAGTTGTTTGTTGACTGTATTTCGCTAGGAGCGGGAACAATTGGTCAATCGTTTTCTGCAGTATTTGGTATCAGTGTAGGTGCGGCAGTAGGCATAGTTGCAGCCATAGCGGCTGTTGTCTTAGCTGTTATTGATCTCTGGAATACCAGTGAGCAATTCCGTGATATTGTTGGATTATCTTTTACTATGGTAAAGGATACCCTTTCAGATGCGCTTCAGAAAGTAGGTGATGCAATAACACCTCTTTGGGAAAGTATCAAAGGCCTTGGAGCAGCCTTATATGATTTGTATGAATCTAGTGGTTTAAAAGCAATTGTAGAAATTCTGGCATCCTTGACTGTGGTACTGGCAGGAATTTTAGGATCAGTAATGATTGAGACGCTAAGTAGCAGCCTATCAGGTTTAGCACGGGTAACGCGGGGAGTGGTAGATGTTGCTACAGGCCTTGTAGAAATTTTTACAGGTCTTTTAACGGGCTTTATCACATTTGATGGCGAGAAAGTTCTGGAAGGTATATCAATGGTAGGTAAAGGGCTGATTGAAATTATTATGGGAATAGGCGAAGGGATGTATGGAGCGATTTTTGAAATTGGAATAAAGCTCTATGAACAGCTTTTCGGAGGATGGAATGAAGATATAAAACCGTTTTTGGACAGCCTTCCAGAGCAATTTGAAGAAATGGTATACAATTTCTTTAAGCCACTATTTGAAATACAAGAGAAAATATTTGAGATAGGAAGAAATATTATCTCCGGATTATGGGAAGGCATAAGTGGGGAACAGGGAACTCTGAAACAGGGGGTTGGAGATATCTGTCTTGATTTAGTGGATGGTTTTCGGGAGAACTTGGATATTCACAGTCCCAGTAAGGCACTGGCAGAAATAGGCAGCTATGCAATTTTGGGTTTGGCGGAACCATTCTCAGATTCAGGAATGGTTATGGAGCAAATTCGTATATTTGCCGAAACACTGATGAATATTATCAGAGAGCAGCTAAGTCCGGAAAACTTTGCCCTTATTGCCGAGACCGCACTCCTGGCATTTATGGAGACCTTCCGGCTGGGCTTTGAAAATATGCAGCTGGCTTCCGGAGAAAGCATGCAGCTTTTGAGCATGTCCGTAGTAAATGCGCTCACAATGATGAGCCAGCAGATAGGGCTGATTTTGACGGCTGTTACCATGCTGATGATGCAGAAGTGGACTCTGATGCTGAACCAGACACGTCTTATCTGGCTGCAGCTGAATCAGATGATTATGCAGAATCTTATTTTGTTAAATACAAATATAACGACCGGAATGACAGCCGTCAACATCGGATGGACGGCCAGGTGGAGTCAATTCGTATCCAGGGTCCGTTCCGCCTGTACGGAAGTGCAGGCCGCAGTATCTGCTTTGAACGACAGTGTACAGGGAATGTGCAGTTCAATGATGTCTGCGATTCGCTCCGTAAAAGCGGCCGCATCCTCTATGGCAAGCGTATCCGTCCGTACACATACGGTCAGAGGCTTTGCATCCGGAGGTTATCCGGAAACCGGCGAGCTGTTTCTGGCACGTGAAAACGGAATGAACGAGATGGTAGGACGCATTGGAAATCACTCGGCGGTTGCCAATAACGATCAGATTGTGGAAGCAATCCGCGGAGCCGTTATGCAGGGGATTCACGCAGGCGGACAAAATACCCTTTTGCGGGAACAGAACGCATTGCTTCGGGCTATTCTGGAAAAAGACACGGATATATCCCTGGACGGCCGTTCACTGGTTGACGGAATAGACAGGACAAGAAGGAGAATGGGTCTGAGCTTTCAGCCGGCATAAGCAGGCGGCAAATTTAGAAAACATATCAACCAAAGGAGCATTTCCGTAAAAGGAAGTGCTCTTTTATCAATGGAAAAGAGGAGATGTCAGATGTCAGCATTTCTGATAGTCAATGGAGTGCGTTTCCCCACACCAAAGCGGGGATTTAAAATAACAGTACTGACCAATGTGGACTCCGGTGTAAACGCATTGGGGGCAGTTGTCGGGCAGGTAATCGGAAGAAATCAGTATAAACTGGACAGTATGCAGTGGGAGGGCCTGGATGCGGCGGTCTGGGAGCGGATGCTGAAAGCGCTGGAACCGTTTTTTATACCGGTGACCTTTGAAGATCCGCAGACCAGAGAGCGAAGGACCATTACCATGTATCCCGGCAGCAGATCCGGAGAACCCTATTGGCTGGACAAGGATAAAAAGATAAAGCAATATCGTAACTGTCAACTGAATCTGGTAGATTGTGGGTGGGAATAATGCAGAAAGTAAGTAAAGCGTATAAGGAGGCAATGAAGCGCCCTCTCCGAAACAGGGCTTATATTCATATTTCCATAGGCGTAATCAATCAGGACGCGCAGAAAACAGCTTATACGGAGATACCGGAGAATAGCTTTACCGGGTATTCAAGTCCTGCAAAGCCGTTTAATAATTATGAAATAGACAGTATTTATGCTACGGCGGAGCAGGGCTTTGCAAAAACGGACGGCAGTATGGTATTTCTTCCGAGAGATATCCGAGAAGTTGTTATGAACAATGGTCTTGTGACGGAAAGCCTGCTGGGAAGCATTGAGATCCGCTTTGGAATGACAGATCTGGATATCAAGGGGCTGACCATAGATTTCGGAGAAGCCTATCCGACGGCATTTATCATTGAAAGCGATTCGGGCGTCCGGGAATATGCAGGGAATACGTCGGCTTTATGGAGTACGGAGGATGTATTTACAGGCGTTTCGTTTTTTAAAATAATACCTCTGTCTATGGTAAATGGGCAGGGACGGCTGAGGATTTATAAATTCCTGTGCGGCGTGGGAAATGTATTTACCAATAAGGATGTAAAAAGCTATTCCTTTAAGGACAGCGTTTCTCCCATTTCAGATTGCATACCGAGCCAGGATATGTCCTTGACCGTGTACAATTATTCTCTCCGGTACAATATCGACAATCCGGAGAGCGCTATTCATTTTATGGAGCTTGGACAGGAAATCCATGTGTCCTTTGGATACGATGTCACCGGAAAGGGGGATATTGAATGGCTTGGAAGCAATGAGGTTTATCTGAAATCCTGGGATGCGGATGACAAGCAGGCAAAATTCACGGCTACGGACCCTTTTGATAATATGAAGGGCGTCTATTATAGAGGAAAATACCGTAAGGAGGGCATTACGGCCTATGCGTTGGCGCTGGATATTCTGGAAGATATGGGGCTGCAGGAAAATGAGTACTCCGTTGACCCGTATCTGAGAGATATTCTGATTTACAATCCCATGCCGGCAGTTTCCCATGTCCAGGCATTGCAGATGCTGTCAAATGCCTGCCGGTGCGTGCTGTTCCAAAGCAGGAATAAAAAAATCCAAATAAAATCGTCCTTTCTGCCAGATATGGAAGCCAGTGCGGATACGCAGGCCGTTCACAGTCATGTGGAAAATGTGCTGAAAAACGGCGGCAGGACAACTTATGCGATAGCATTCCGGGATTTTGCCAAAACAGACGGTTCCATGATATTTTTGCCCAGAGACAGGGATGAGATTTTGAATGATACGGGTTATATCAGTGATGCCGTGTGTGATGAAAACGGAGAGTTCCGGGAGAATCCGATTATCACGATTGTCATGGAAAGCGCTTTTACCTGCTATGGATTGGGCTTTTGTTTTTGTTCGGCCGCACCGGAAGATTTTATCATTCGTACATACAATGATGAAAAGCTTATATGTGCATTTGAGGTGACAGGGAACAAAGAGGCGGAATGTATTTTGAATCAGAGCTTTGAAGATTTTGACAGGATAGAGATTGAATTTACAAAGGGATATCCCAATTCGCGGGTGGTTTTGGATAAGATGGAGTTCGGTGATGTTACGGATTATTTTTTGGAATATGATCGGGACTTGACGGCAACGCCAAAGGGAAGGAAGCAGGAGCAGCTCAAATCTTTATCGGTGGTGCGCACGATTTACAGTGAGAGTACAAAAGAGCCAGGACAGATTTATAGTGAAGAAATGGTGATTTCTCCGCAAAATAATGAAAGGATTGTGTATTTTAACAAAGCTTCCTACGGACTTTCTGCGGAATTTGCTATGGAAAGGGAAGGAGGAGAGGTGACATATGGAGATACACTTCCTGACGGGACTAAGATCAGGATTGCGGAAAGCTCGGATTTTTATGCGAAGTTATGTTTTGACCATGTGACGGCGGAACAGATGGTTCAGGTGGTGGTGAATGGGAAGGAGTATCAGACGAATGAGAGCCGCCATACGGTTTTGCACAATACGACCGGTGAAGAAGTGGAGTGGAAAAATGAATTGATTAGTACGGTGGGAATGGCCGAAGAGCTGGAAGAATGGCTGGCGGAGTATTACCAGGCTCCTGTTGAATATGAAGTGTCTTACCGGGGAGATCCCAGAGTGGATGCAAATGATTTGTTTTTCCTGGAGCTTCGGAGCAGGGAACGGGCTATGATCCGCTGCTGTCAGAATGAGCTGAAATACAACGGCGCATGGAGTGGAAAAATGAAAGCTAGGAAGGTGGTGAGTACATGAGCTGGCAAGAGCCAAAAACAGATTGGACCGCTGATGACAGGTTTGATGCGCCGCATTACAACCGGATCAAGAATAATCTGCTGTTTCTTCATGAGATGGCTGAGGCGCTTTATCATCCGTTTGAGATCGGGGATATGGGGGCGGATAAAGATTATTCAAGTTTTTATTATGCGGATGAAATCAATATGCTGTCGGATAATCTGGAGCAGATACATTCCAATATTTATCCGGTGACAATCGGGGAAAAGACGGTGTATGTGCAGAATCAGGCGTTTATCGGGTATGAGGATTTGAACCGGATAGAATCAGCGGCTTTGAGAATCTATACATTGCTGAAAGAACAGAAGGAAAATAAACCCAGGCTGTCATTTCGTCTGGGAAACAGGAAGCATCTTGGGGGAAGGATGGATTTGGCTATCGGATAAAGTGATGGCGTCTTAGAGAGTGTTTTTCTGTGATAAGGAAGAGAAGTAAATTGAAGAAGTACCATAAGGTATATTTTTTGCCTGAAAAAGACGGGCGGATGAAAGAAAGGAGCGAAATGCTAATGTCAGAATTATTAACAAATTTTAAGGATGATATTCTTGCCGAATCTATGGAGGGAAGACGGCGTTATCAGATGATTACTAATGAGGATGGGACAGTGTCCTTTGTCGATGTGACGGAGTATGAGCAGATAGGAAGTGAATTTGGACAGGCGGAGGTTAATGCGATTCATAGGGAGATAAACAGGAAGTTTGATTCGGGAGATGTGGTTGATCCGCTTGCGGCGGAGGAGGCTGGGTTTGCGGCGGATGCGAAGCTGACGGGGGATGCGTTACGAGAGGTAAGTGTGAAATTGCATCCGGTTGGGAGTATCTATATGTCGCTTGATGCTACTGATCCGGGCTTGATATTCGGTGGTACTTGGGAACAAATTAAAGGCCGATTCCTCTTGGCCGCCAGCGATGAATACAAAGCTGAAGACACAGGAGGAGAAGCCACTCATAAGTTAACCGTGGCAGAGATGCCTTCGCATAACCACAGTTTAAATAACGCATCTGAATTAATTGGATGGAGTAATTCACAACAAACAAATATTACTAATGGTCACTATGGAAGTATAAAAAATGTTTCTATGAACAATACAGGCGGAAATCAATCTCATAACAACATGCCACCTTATCTGGCCGTGTATATGTGGAAAAGAGCCGCTTGAATTATGATGTTGTTAAATCTGCTATTAAGCTGTCCGTTTCCATATATACACAGCTAAATAGGGTGGCATATTGGTTAGTGTTCTGCCGGGAGCGTGTCCCCAATTACCGTATGCGTGATTGGGACCGACGAGCCCGACTCCATAATCCCCACCAACCATAAACGTGCTTGTGGCTTCACCTCCTCTACCCCCAGCAGTATAATACGCGCTGGCTCCTAGCAGAAACCGCCCCTCAATCCGTTCCCAGGTTCCACCAAACAATGAAGATGGATCTATGGGTTCTAATGACATATAGATACTCCCAACCGGATGCAATTTCACACTTAGGGCTCAAAAGGCTATAGCAAAAATGCAAAAACAAATTACTATTACAAACATAGAGCACAGAAATGCTCTTTTAATTAAAAAAGGAGAAAATAAATGAACTGGAATAAATTAAAAATGATTATTTTAACCACTTGCGGAACAGGAGGCAGTTTTATCATCAATGGACTATTAGGAGGCTGGACAGAAGATTTGGCAACTTTACTTATTTTTATGGGAATTGATTTTGCAATGGGGCTAATGATTGCGGCCATTTGGCAGCAAAGCGAAAAATCCGAAAGCGGAGCCCTTAACAGCATATCCGCATGGAAGGGCTTATGCAGAAAAGGCTGTTCTTTATTAGTAATCATGGTTGCATATCGCTTAGATGTGACATTGCAAGTAAATTACATTAAAACAGCAGTTATTATTGCCTTTATTGTAAATGAAGGAATTTCTATTGTAGAAAACTATGGAATCATGGGAGGGCCAATGCCAAGCATATTAAGGACAGCCTTGGAAATATTACAAGAAAAATCAGACAAGGCAGAAGCAGACAGGGGGAATCGCATTTGAACAAAAAAGTAATTGACGTATCCTCATATCAGGGAGATATTGATTGGAGAAAAGTAAAAGCCTCAGGAATACACGGGGTGATTTTGAAAGTGATACGCAAAGATCTTACTCCGGACAGGCAGTTTGAGAATTACTGGGCAGGCTGTGTAAAGGCAGCTCTTCCAATTATAGGAGTATATAATTATTCTTATGCAACAACCGCAGCAAAAGCAAGAACAGATGCACGGAAAGTAATCGAAGTTTTGGGAAAAAGGAAAATAAAGGTTTGGCTTGTTCTGGAGGACACTTGTCAGGATGGACTTGGAGTCACTTTATTGGAAATCATAAACTCATACCAAAAAGAACTCAAACCTGCCGGGTTGGAATTTGGTGTATACACAGGACTGTCATTTTATAACAGAAATTTGAAACCTTATGAAAATCAGATATCCAACAGCTTTTGGATTGCAAGGTATCCATCCGGAAGCATAATGGACATGTCAGCAAATCCGCCGCCAAATAAGAGACCTGTGCTTAGGCAGACATTGGAGGGATGGCAATATACCTCCAAGGGACGAATAAATGGGATCGGCGGAAATGTGGATATAAACTTATGGTACGGCGAATTAGAAAAAAGCATTACTGCTTTGGAAGAAAATCCTTATCCGGTTCCCAAAAAAATAATACAGCTTAAAACACCTCAAGTGTATGGAGATGATGTAAAATGGGTTCAATATCATTTAATCCGCCTGGGATTTCTTACATATAAAAACAGCAGAGGAAAAAGTAATATCGACGGTTTTTTTGGAAAGGATACAAATGCGGCCTTAAAAGCAGCGCAGACATATTTCGGCATAACAGCAGATGGAATTGTCGGCCCCATAACAACGTACATTTTAAAGAACAATTAACATCAGATATTTCTATGAATATAACATTCTAAAAAATATAACCCTGCAACAGACTATGAAAGTTTAACTATTTGTGTTAAAATACAAAGGATATTCCAAAGCTTTTACGGAATCTTAATAAAAATATAGAAAGAAGTTAATAAATCTGCGATAACATACATAACAGGATATACCATAATATCCGCCCATCTAAAACAGGAGACTTTGTATAGCAGCAGGCAGATTGAAAAATACTATGAAGTATAATCATATGGAACAGGCAGTTTTCCTGGAGCGTCCCAACCGCTTTATCGCCTACGTGGAGCAGGCGGGAAAACGGGAAATCTGTCATGTAAAAAATACAGGCCGGTGCAGAGAATTGCTTTTGCCCGGCACGCAGGTATATATACAGCGTCAGTCCAATCCGGCAAGAAAGACGCCCTTTGATCTGATTGCGGTAAAAAAAGGAGAGCGCCTCATTAACATGGATTCTCAGGCGCCTAATAAGGTAACGGCGGAATGGCTCCGCACGGGCGGCTTTTGCAGTCCGCAAGCCAGGATAAAACCGGAATGCACCTATGGAAATTCCCGTTTTGATTTCTACATTGAGGACGGCCTCCGCAGGATTTTTATGGAAGTAAAGGGCGTCACCCTGGAGGAGAACGGAATTGTCCGTTTCCCCGATGCTCCTACTGAGCGAGGCGTCAAGCATATTCAGGAGTTAATAGAATGTAAAAAAGCAGGCTATGAGGCATATATATTTTTTGTAATTCAGATGAAAGACGTCCTTTTTATGGAGCCTAACGACAGGACGCATCCGGCTTTTGGAGAGGCGCTTCGAAAAGCGGCCAAAGAGGGCGTCGGCATATTTGCCAGGGATTGCCTGGTGAAGCCCGATGAGCTTACGATAGATCAGGAAGTTGAGGTTCGTTTGTAGATGGAAGCATTAAAGGAAATTGTCAATCCCATTTTAAAGTGGTATGACAGTCATGCGCGGGTGCTGCCCTGGCGTGAGGACCCGTCTCCTTACCGTGTGTGGGTATCGGAAATCATGCTTCAACAGACACGGGTGGAGGCAGTAAAGCCGTATTTTGAGCGGTTTATAAAGGAGCTTCCTACGATTCGGGCCTTGGCAGAGGCGCCGGAGGATCGGCTGATGAAGCTGTGGGAGGGCCTGGGATATTATAACAGGGTCCGCAATATGCAGAAAGCAGCCATAGAACTGACCGAAGAATATGGCGGCGAGATGCCGGCAGACTTTGAACGGATTCTGAAGCTTCCCGGAATCGGAAGCTACACGGCGGGAGCTATCGCCTCCATTGCCTTCGGGATTCCAAGGCCCGCGGTGGACGGCAATGTGCTGCGGGTCCTGTCAAGGGTTCAAAAAAGCTATGAAGATATTATGAAGCAGTCTGTACGGAAAAGCTTTGAAGAGCAGGTAAGGGCTGTGATTCCAAAGGTTCGGGCGGGAGACTTCAACCAATCCCTGATTGAATTGGGAGCTATTGTGTGCGTGCCGAACGGTGCGCCCAAATGCGAGGAATGTCCTCTGAAGGAGCTTTGCAGGGCACATGCCGACGGCGTGGAACTGGAGCTTCCGAAGAAAACTCCGCCCAAAAAGAGGCGCGTTGAGGACAGAACCGTTCTCGTACTGCTTTCGGACAACAAGGCCGCACTGAAAAAGCGCCCGTCCAAGGGACTGCTGGCCGGCCTCTATGAGCTGCCCAATCTGGAGGGCAGGTATGAAAGCCAGGAGATTCTTAGTTATGTCAAAGAGCTTGGCCTGTCGCCCATCCGTATTCAGTCCTTGCCGGAGGCAAAGCACATTTTCAGCCATATCGAATGGCATATGGCCGGATATGCGGTGAAGATTGAGGAACCTGATAAGGAGCCGGAGGGATTTTTCTTTGTGGAAAAGGCGCAGATGGAGGATATCTACTCTATTCCGGCGGCATTTGGGGCTTATACGGAATATTTTAAGCACCGCTTTTAACTTATAATTTGATTAACGGGTAGATAGTACGTTAGATATTGCTAAGAAACTGTCCCGAAATAACTTGAGATAAAACGTATTTTGATTCCTGATAAGAATATCAGGCACGATAGAATTGAGTATACAAATAGATGCAAATAAACACAGAGGTGAAGAAAGATGTATGATGCAATCGTAATAGGCTCCGGAATTGCCGGAGCTGCTGCGGCAAGAGTGCTGGCAGAGGAACAGAATAAGTCCGTACTGGTGCTGGAAAAAAAGGCGCATATCGGCGGAAACTGCTATGATGAAGAGGACGCCTACGGAGTTCTGATTCACCGGTACGGCCCCCATATTTTCCATACCTGTGACGAAGAGGTCTACGCCTGGCTTTCCCGCTTTACCGATTGGTATGCCTTTGGCCATGAGGTAGTGGCAAAGGTGGGAGAAAAGCTGATTCCGGTGCCCTTTAATCTCAACACCTTAAGGCAGGTTTACGGGGAGGAAAAGGCTGCGGTTCTGGAAGAGAAGCTTAAAAGCACCTTCGGGGAAGGCGCGCGCGTGCCGATTCTCAAGCTTCGGGAGCAGCAGGACCCGGAGATTCAGGCGATTGCGGACTATGTGTATGAAAATATTTTCTTAAAATATACCATGAAACAGTGGGGACAGAAGCCGGAGGAAATTGATCCGGCGGTGACGGGCCGTGTTCCGGTGGTGATTTCCTATGATAACCGGTATTTTGGCGACAAATACCAGGGAATGCCTCGTGACGGCTACACGCCTATGTTTGAAAAAATTCTGGATCATCCCTTGATTGAGGTGCGGGCAGGAGTGGATGCAAGGGATGTAATGGAGCTTTCGGAGAGCATGGGAAAGGTCCTGCTTTATGGGGAGGAATTTTCCGGCAGCGTGATTTATACGGGACCGGTTGACGAGCTGTTTGGATGCCGGTTCGGGCGTTTGCCTTATCGCTCTCTGCGGTTTGATTTTGAGCATCTTGACATTCCTGATTATCAGGGACACAGTGTGGTGAATTATACGGTGAGTGAGGAGTTTACAAGGATTACGGAATTTAAGTATCTCACCGGGCAGGAGACGGAAGGGACGACGATTGTGCGGGAGTATCCGTTTGCTTACACGGGAGCAGAGGGAGAGATTCCCTATTATGCAATTATGAATCCGGAAAATAATAAGCTGTATGAGAGATACGCGGCCCTTACGGATCAATTTTCTCATTTCCATCTATTGGGACGGCTTGCGGAATATAAATATTATAATATAGATGCTATGGCCGGGAAAGCGATTGCGCTGGCAAGGAGCCTGGCGAAAGACTGACACAGGAGGACAATATGAAACTTTTATCAATTGCAATTCCATGCTACAATTCGGAAAATTATATGCGCAACTGTATTCATTCGCTTCTGGTAGGAGGCGAGGAGGTCGAGATTATCATTGTGGACGACGGCTCTACGGACGGAACGGCGGCTATCGCAGATGAGTATGCGGAGAAATATCCTTCCATTATCAAGGCGGTACACCAGGAAAACGGAGGCCACGGCGAGGCGGTCAATACGGGGCTTCGCAATGCCACGGGGCTGTATTTTAAAGTGGTGGACAGCGACGACTGGGTATCCATTTCCGCTTATAAGGAGATTTTGAAAACTTTGGAAAATCTGGCGGGGGCAAGGCCGCTGGTGGATATGCTGATCAGCAATTTTGTCTATGAGAAGGAAGGGCAGAAGCGCAAGAAGGTTATGAGCTACCGTTCCGCATTTCCGCAGGATCGTGTTTTTACCTGGGATGATGTGAAGTTTCTTCTGAAGGGGCAGTATATTTTAATGCATTCCGTGATTTACCGGACAAAGCTTCTGCGGGAGTGTGAATTGGAGCTGCCGAAGCATACCTTCTATGTGGATAATATTTTTGTATACCATCCGCTGCCTTATGTGAAATATCTGTATTATATGGATGTGAATTTTTATCGGTATTATATTGGACGGGAGGATCAGTCGGTTAATGAGAAGGTGATGATCAGCCGCCTGGATCAGCAGTTAAAGGTAAATTATCTGATGATTGACGACTATAAGCTGACAGATCCCAAGCAGATACCCAATCGGAAGCTGCGCCATTATATGAAGAATTATCTGGAGATTATTATGGTGGTTTCTTCTATCATTGCCATCCGATCCGGTACGAAGGAAAACCTGGAGAAGAAATATGAGCTTTGGAAGTATCTGAAAAAGAAGGACCCGAAGCTTTACTATGAATTGAAATGGGGGATTATGGGAAGGAGTATGAACCTGCCGGGCAGAAGCGGCCGGAAGATTTCGGAGACGGCTTATAAGATTGCGAATAAGTTTGTGGGATTTAATTAAAATCATGGGGCTGTCGCACTAAGTAATTAGTGCGCAGCTCCTTTTCTATGCAAAAAATAACTGCCAGACCTCGAAAGAATCCGGCAGTTGGTGTAAAATTAATGTATGACCAAACACATTAACTTACAGAAAAATTATAGCCTAAATCAAGGCGGATATCAATTAAAACTTCCGCTAAATATTGAAACAATGATTCCGGAAGATGATTCTGTGCGGTTACTCAGTCAGTTTGTGGAGGCAATGGATTTGACTGACTTATATTCTACTTACGAAAGAATAAATTCAGTATCCCCAA
>OFGP01000459.1_pt1 | contig 40098 bp, 36 predicted proteins | sample 1521781 | NCBI WGS metagenome assembly OFGP01 (sample SAMEA3504113, study PRJEB24116) | mouse gut metagenome | biome: mouse gut; feature: mouse-associated habitat; material: faeces | place: Denmark | collected 2011
CGCCTCCATGGGAGGCGGGCTTCTTCAGCGTATTTATTTGGTGCCGAAAATGCGGTCACCCGCGTCGCCCAGGCCGGGCACGATGTAGCTGTGTTCGTTCAGCCCCTGATCCACTGCGCCGCAGTAAATCTCCACGTCGGGATGCTTGCTGGTGACGACCTCAATGCCCTTAGGGGCTGCTACCAGCACCATCAGCTTGATGTTCTGGCATCCGTAGCCCTTCATAATCTGAATGGCCGCGTCGGCGCTGCCTCCGGTGGCCAGCATGGGATCCACAATCAGCACATCCCGCTCGGCGATGTCCCGGGGCATTTTACAGAAGTACTGCACCGGCTCCATGGTCTCTTCGTTGCGGTACATTCCCAAGTGCCCCACACGGGCGGCGGGCACCATGCGCAGCACGCCCTCCACCAGCCCCAGTCCGGCCCGGAGGATGGGCACCACGGCGAACTTCTTGCCCGCCAGGATGGGGGCCTCCATCTTGCAGATGGGGGTTTCAATTTCCCGGCTCGTCAGGGGCAGGTCCCGGGTGGCCTCATAGGTGAGGAGCATCCCGATCTCCGACACGATCTCCCGGAAATCCTTGGTGGAGGTGTCCTTATCCCGCAGAATCGTCAGCTTGTGGGAAACGAGGGGGTGGTTTACCACGTGTACTTTTTCGTTCATATCGGCAGCTCCTTTGTTCATCTGAATTTCCCGCGGCCGGGAATATATCGATCGTTTTATTATACCATGGGTCTTTGCCGCTGCCAATGGGAAAACGGAAATTTTTGCTTTTTCTATAACTTTTTTCGCCGGCGGGCCTCCTGTGCTACGCCCACAGCCAGCACAATAAGGGAACACGCCAGCATAATCTGGAAAATCAGCGGATTGATCCAAGACATATCTCCGGCGGCCCGGCGGGCCAGCATATCCCCTATTGAGAAATATTCCCGGAAGGAGGGCCCGCCCGTGTCCATAATCAGCAGGTCGCACAGGCTGTTGAACACCGGGGTGCCGAAGGAGACCAGCAGGGCAATGATCCCAGCCTTCAGCCAAGGCCCCGCTTTCAGCCAGTAGAGGACGGCGAACCCAGCCCAGAAAAAAGCCGACCCAGCCGCCGCCAGGGGAAAGGCCAAAGAGAGTAGCCAGTCTCCGCCGGTGAAGGCCCAAATCACCACCAGCAGAAAGAACACCCAGACGGTGAGGGCCCCCACGCACAGAGGCAGGACATACTTCCCGTAAAACCGCCAGACGGCCCACCATATCCAGGGCAGGGCCAGGGACACCGCCGTGATGGCCAGCCCGCCCAGAATCCACCACCCGCCCACGTTCATCCAACACACCAGCAGCAGCAAAATCAGGCACCCCGACGCCGCCCCCAGGCACACCGCCGGCCGGTTCCTCCGGATCAGGAAGGGCAGGTTTGTGAAGCAGAAGCCCAGGGCGCAGGCCGTCAGCACAATCCAGAACCAGTCCAGGGTGTGAAATACAGCCAAGTTGCAGATAAAGCACACCACAACAGCGATGGCGTAGCCTGCGGCAAAAAAGCGCCGGGTCCCCTCCACAATCCCCTGCCACACTGCCGCCTGCCGCTCCTGAACGTGGGTCTGATCGTCGTCACAGGCGCTGAAAAACTCGTGCTCAGTGATGCCCAGGGCGTTGCAGATGGGCACCACCATGGACACGTCCGGATAGGACAACGCCCGCTCCCACTTGCTCACGGTGGACTCGGTGACAAATAGCTGCTCCGCCAGTTCCCTCTGGGTCAGCCCCGCCTCCAGCCGCTTTCTGCGGATGTACTCGCCGAAGGGCTTCTTTTCGTTCATATACGGCACTCCTCCTTGTCGAAATCTGCCTCCACACTACCCCACCGCCTGAAAAAAGTCAAGGACTTGGGGCGAAAAAGCAACTCGACTGTGAGGAAAGTCGGCTGATTTCAACGGTTTGCCAGCTTTTCCAGAAACGCAGTCACCCTGTTGACTGCGGCGTCCCTGCCGATCACGTGGATGATGCCGTGCAGGTCGGGCGTATTGGTGGTTCCGGTCAGAGCGTAACGGATGAAGGAGGAGAGATCGGCAATGGAGCCGTTATATTCCTCCGGGTGCTTCTTATAAGCGCCCATCTTCACGCAATAGTTGTGCTTGGTGGCGACCTCCTTCACCTTATTGAACCATTCCGTGGCATCGTCGTCATAGTCGAACACCCTCAGATAGTCCGCAAGGATATCCGGTATGCGCGCCATATGCGGCAGGAACGGCTCAGGAAGCGCCGCGGTGTCCACGGCAAAAGCGGGATCATACATATAAGGATACAGCTTCATCAGGTCGGACCACTTGGCCACGTCCAGGCGCTTCTCATGCCACACTGAGATAGATTTGCGGAAAATATCCCCGTTGTTTTGAATGAAGCTGTTCAGCTTATCGTCATATCTCTCAGCCCAGGCGGAAACGGAAGCAAATATCTGCTCCTCAGACATATGGCCGACGCGCTTTTTCGCCACGTTGTTCAGCTTATCAAAGTCGAACAGGGCCCCGGCCGCGCCGCTCTTGGACAAATCCATGCTGAATTCGAAAATGGATGCGTCCATATTCTCCTCCCGCCAAGGCTCATAATCCGCGCTTCCAATCGTCAGCAAGTAGTCCAGAACGGCGGGGATGGGATAACCGGCCTCGTCATAATAGCCGACCCGCGCTTCCGGGTCCTTCCGCTTGCTCAGCTTGCGGCGGGAAACGCCCTCTCCGTCCTCCTTGGCCTCGTTCTTCATGATGGGGCTCAAATGGGTGTAGCGGGGCACGGGGAAGCCCAGCATCTCGAACATCTCCACGTGCAGGGGGATGGAGGCAATCCACTCGTCCGCCCGGATCACGTCGGTGGTCCGCATCAGGTGATCGTCCACCACATGGGCAAAGTGATATGTGGGCAGGCCGTCCCCCTTGATGATAACGGCGTCCAGAATGTTTTCCTGCATGGAGATGTCGCCGCGGATCATATCGTGGTACACCCGGCTGACGCCCAGCCTGCCGCCGCTGCGCATACGAACGATCCACCGATCGCCGTTTGCAATGCGCTTCAAAACAGCCTCCTCGTCCAACTCCCGGCAGACGGCCCACTCGCCGTAGTAGCCCTTTTGCAGCGCCTCAGCCGCCTCCTGCTTTTCGCGGATGGCCTCCAGCTCGTCGGAGGTGCAAAAGCAGGGATAGGCCCGGTCGATCTCCACCAAATATTTCGCGAACGCCTGATAGATCTCCCTGCGAAGGGACTGGCGGTACGGACCATACCTGCCGCTGTCCTCGGCTTCGCCGACCGCCCCCTCGTCAAAGTGAATCTGGAACTGGCCCAGAGCGTTGATGATCTCGGTTACGCCGTTTTCGATTTGGCGCTTCTGATCGGTGTCCTCAATGCGCAGGAAGAACACGCCGCCCCGGCTCTGGGTGAAGATTCGGTTCAGCAGAGCGGTGTACAGTCCGCCGATGTGCATAAAGCCTGTGGGGCTGGGGGCAAAACGGGTGCACACCGCCCCTTCAGGCAGATTCCTGGGGGGATACAGGACCTCAGCCTCCTGATAGGTCATCTTGATATCGGGGAAAAGTGCGTCGGCAACACGTTTGCTCATGCAAAAGTCAACTCCTTATGATAGATTCGCCATTTGGTCCACATATTTGCGGGTATTATACTATACTTCGATGATTGATGTCAATGCTCGGGCGGCGGTTCCCTCCGTCCTGGCACAAACAAAAACGCCCCGCAGATACCTGCGGGGCGTTGAAAACGGAGCCGGTACGGCTTCGGTAAGGTTGGTCCGGGGGGCTCCGGCTTGGCCGGAGCAGCCCCGGTTATGAGAGCAGGGAGGTTTTGGATCGTCGGGCTTGCTTTCCTGACTGAAGATAGTCTACCACAGTTGCCCTGGAAAAACCATGGATTTTTTGCGAAAAAATTGTTAAAAATTTATGAATCCCCTACGCCCAACCCGCGGTGATTTTGGCGAATCCACAAGAATCATGAAACCGTATACGGCCCCCGCACCAATACCTTCACCGTATCCGATGTGGCAGTGACCGACCGGGTGCTGATAGTAACCATATACAAATGGTTGACCGCCAGGGCGGCGCCGCTGGGCAGATTGGTCCCCCCGGTGGTGTCGATGAGGCCCACGCTGTCCGTTGACCCGCACACGGCGTTGCCCACCCGCAGCATCACCTCACAGCCCACATCCCCCACCAGGGTCTGCCCTTGCCCCAGGGTGACTACGGCGAACACGCTGCCGCCCGCAGACGTCCCAGTCTGGCTGCCGCCGCTGGCGATAAGCTTGTCCAGCGCCTGCTCCATCTCGGCCTTCCGGGCAGCCACGCTCTCGTCCACCATGGTCTGCACCTGCTTGGCAAATGTGCCGTTGAGATAGCTCAGGGTGATCAGTGGGTCGGCGGAGCTGCCGGCGGAGCCGGCGTTAGCGGCGTAGGCCATGGTACATAAAAAGCAGACACAGGCTGCTGCTGCGGCAATTTTCCATTTTTTCATATGTACGTCCTCCAAGGTTTTTCTCTGGGCCCAGGGCCTGCCCCGGACCAAACTTCCTCTATGTCCCTCCCGCCCCGTTGGCCGGGACGGGAGGGACCGCGGCGCTTCGCTTCTCCGGGCTTCTCTTAGGGCCCATCAGACCAGCCGCTCCGGGCTCAAACCAAAGCTGACAGCGATCGCGCTGTCCACCCGCCGCATCACCTGATCGTCCACCCGGCCCATGTGTTCCCGCAGGCGCTTCTTGTCCAGGGTTCGAATCTGCTCCAACAGGACCACTGAGTCCTTGGGCAGACCGCAGCTGTGGGAGGCCAGGGTGATATGGGTGGGCAGGCGGGCCTTTCCCGTCTGCGAGGTAATTGCCGCGGCAATCACCGTTGGGCTGTGCTTATTGCCGGTGTCATTCTGGACAATGAGCACCGGGCGAACGCCGCCCTGCTCGCTGCCCACCACCGGACTTAGGTCAGCATAGAAAATGTCGCCGCGTTTGACGCTGTTGTCCACAGGATCTCACACTCCGCCGGATATAGTGCCCGGCTACGTCTATGTAGTCCGGGTACTATCATTCTCCCACGGGGCGGCGGCTTTTATACCGGCTTGGCCGGGAAAAACCACCGCGGCTCGCCGCCGTCCTTCCGGCGGGTTCCCTGAGTATCCTATGCGTCCAGATACACTCTTGGCACTCTGGGGGCCACGGCGCACAGCAGCTCATAGGAGATGGTGCCCGCCGCCTTTGCGTGCCACTCGACGGGGAGATGCTCCCCAAAAATTTCGGCCACATCGCCGGGCCTCACGCCGCTGGACGGGGGCAGGCCGATCATACACATATCCATGCAGACGCGGCCTATGATCTGACGGCACTCCCCCTCCAGCCAGACACCGCTCTCGTTGGACAACAGACGGTGGAAGCCGTCGGCGTACCCGATGGGCAGCACCGCCAGCCGCCCGCCGTCTCCGCCTAACGAGGCGGTGCAGCCGTAACTCACTGGGGTGTCGCCGGGGAAGTCCCGCACCGCTGCCACCCGGCTGTACAGCGACATGACGGGCTTCAGCCCCGGCCCGTCCAGCCCCTCGCAGGCGGGGTCCGGGTAATGCCCGTACAGGGCGATTCCGGGGCGCACCATGTCCATATGGGTACAGGGATAGTTTAACACAGCGCCGCTGGCCGCGCAATGGCGAATTTCAAAGGTGCGGCCATAGGCCTCCTTCAGCTCGTCCAGAACATCTAAAAACCGGGTGAACTGGAGCATGGTGTACTCCTCGTCCCCGTCGGCGCTGGCGAAGTGGGTAAAGATGCCCTCTGGCTCCAGATGAGGTAGGGCGCACAGCCCGGCCAGCTCCTTTGCGGCCGCCGCCGGGTCGTGGTCCAGCACGCCCAGACGACTCATGCCTGTGTCCACCTTCAGGTGGACGCGGGCCCGCTTCCCCGCCGCCCCCGCCGCATCGGACAGGGCCCTGGCCATGTCCGGAGTGAACACCGTCTGGGTCAGGCCCAGCGCCACCACCTCCTCCGCCAGCGCCGGCTGGGTGTACCCCAAAATCAGGATGGGGGCGCCGATCCCCGCCCTTCTCAGCTCCGCCCCCTCGTCCAGACAGGCCACCGCCAGATAGTCCGTCCCAAGCTCCACCAGCCGCCGGGCCACCGGGACGGCCCCATGGCCGTAGCCATTGGCCTTCACAGTGGCCAAAAATCGGCTGTCCGGGGCGCAGCCCCGCAGCGCCCGGTAATTGTGCTCCAAATTTCCCAGGCTGATTTCAGCCCATGTTCGTGCCGTCTCCCGTGTCATCCGCTTTCAACTCCATTGTAAAATTACTAAAATTGGCCGTCAGCACCGTGACGCCGTCTACGCTCACCTCGGCGCTGCGCAGCGCCCAGCTGTCCCGCTCAAAGGTGAGCACGTATTCCGTCCCTGTGTTGGGCTCCCGCTCCGGGTCCCGGCAGGTAATTCGAAGGAGCTGCTCCCCCTCCCCGGTCCAGGCACACTGGGCCATGTATCCCTTGTCAATCTGCTCCATCACTCCCGTGACAGCGGATACGGCGGTGAGCCCATCCCCATCCAGAAGTCCCAGGGACACTCCCGCCCCGTCGTACTCCAGCAGGGTCTCCCCCTTGGCAATCCGGGCAGTGATGCCATGAAGCAGCTCTGGGGCGGTCACGGTGAGCACTGTCTCCCCCTCCCGCTGCCACTGGGCGCTGAGGGCAAAGTCAAATACCTTATCCCCCACCGCCGCCGTCACCTCCACTCCGGCGGACCAGCCTGCCATGTCCTGGTACGCATCCCGAACCGCCAGCGCCGCCTCCTCCGGGCTCTCTCCCATGCCCCCGGCCTGACAGCCAGACAGCATCAGGGTCATCATCAGTACACAAGACAACGCCTTGCGCACTTCCTCGCTCCTCCTTTATACCAGTTCTTTCATCGCATAGGGTATCTGTTCGATCAGATCGGTGGGGATCATGCCGTATTCTCCCTTGTCCTCCGCCGCCAGGTCCCCCGCCCGGCCATGGAGCCAAACTGCCAGCACCGCCGGGTCTGAGATTTTCTGCGCCTCCAGCGCCCCCATCAGCCCCGCCACGGCGTCGCCGCTGCCCCCCGTGGCCATGCCGGGGTTGCCGGTGGGGTTGACGGCGCACACGCCGCTCCACGCTGCGGTAATGGTGCGCTGTCCCTTGAGCACCAGGATGCAGTGGTGGGCCTGGGCAAAGGCACGGGCCGCCCCGATCCGGTTTCGGATGGGCAGCGCACATCCGGACAGCCGGGCAAATTCCCCGTCGTGGGGGGTGAGGACAGTCAATCCCTCCCGCTCGTCCAATACATGGATATGCCGGGAAATCATATTTAGACCGTCCGCGTCCAGAATCACCGGGCAGCTCAGTTCACGCATCAGCTTGAGAACGAGACGCTCCGCCCGCTCCCCCTGGCCCAGACCCGGACCAATGACAGCGGCGGTGCAGCTCCTCGCTTGTTCTAAAACAGCCTCGTCCTCCTCAGGCCAGGGCCACACCATGACCTCGTCGCAGCATTTGGCCGCCACGATGGGGTAACAGTCCTCCGGCACAGCCAACGTTACCAGCCCCGCACCGCCCCGGACGGCAGCCCTGGCAGCCAGGCAGGGTGCGCCGGTATACCCCCGGCTCCCGGCCAGAATGAACAGCCTGCCGAAGTCCCCCTTGTGGCTGTCCGCCCGGCGGCGGGGCAGGGAAAGCAGCTCCTCCTCCGCCAGCACAGCCTCGCAGCCTCTTTTTGGGTACAGCTCGTCCGGTATGCCAATGTCCGCGATCACAATCCTGCCGCTGTGCGCCGCCCCTTCGCCAACATATAACCCCGGCTTGCCTTTGGAGAAGGTGACGGTGACGTCGGCCCGCACCGCCATGCCCATCACGTCGCCGGTGTCGGCGTGGATGCCGCTGGGCACGTCCGCCGACACCACCCAGCCCGACGCCGCCATCCGCCGCACCGCCGTGGCCGCATCGGCCGCCAGCTCGCTGTTCAGCCCCACGCCGAATAGGGCGTCGATGGCCACGTCATAGCCGATGTACCGCCCCCGGTCCTCCGGGTTGAAGTCCTCCAGCACGCCCCCGGCCTCGCACAGCCGGCGCTCCATCTCCAGGCATTCATCGGTCATTCTCTCCCGCTGGCCCACCAGCACACACCGCACCCGCCAGCCCGCCTCCAGCAGCAGCCGGGCCGCAGCCACCCCGTCTCCTCCGTTGTTGCCAGGGCCGCAGAAGGCCACGGCGGAGCGCTGGCGCAGCGCCCAAAACTCCGCCTGCTCCTCCGGCGTGGGGGCGTGACCGCCGGCGGTAATCCAGCCCACGGCGCCCTCCCGGAAGCCGGGGCCGGGTATGGGCAGGGCGCGGATTTCCTCCACCAGTGCCCGGGCGGCGTTTTCCATCAGCTGGACGGACGAGATGCCCCGCTCCTGAACGGCCCGGCGGTCAATCTCCCTCATCTGCGCGGCGGTATACAGCTCCATCACGTCGGCCCCCTCTCTTTTTCTCAATATTATACCGTTTCCCCCCTTGCATTTCAACCATATTATGCTGAGATAGAAATTCTCCCCGCCAAAGGCGGGGAGAATCCAATCAATCAACGTTTTCCCTCTTGCATTTCAACCATACTATGCTGAGATAGAAATTCTCCCCGCCTTTGGCGGGGAGAATCCAATCAATCAGCGTTTTCCCTCTTGCATTTCAACCTTTAATATGATATAAAGGGAACAGGAAAATGCAAAGAACAGGAAAATAGCGGGCTTGCGCAGTCCAAGAGAGGGGCGGTCACCGGCTGAAAGCCGCCCCGGTGCGTGCCGCTTGTTCGCCTGGGAGCGGCCCTCGAGAGAGGGACGGACGCCCCCCGTTACGGGGCCTGGAGTGCGCATATCATATGCGAATGCGGGTGGTACCGCGGAAGGCTTGCCTTTCGTCCCCAATTTAGTGGGGAGGAGAGGCATTTTTATTTTGTAAGGAGGGACTCAATGCGCAGCGAACAGTTTCATTTGAAATGGGGCCGTTTCCCGGCCCTGCTGCTGGCGGGCGTCATCAACGCCCTGGGCGTGACCATTTTTCTCTACCCCGTCAACCTGTACGACAGCGGCGTGTCCGGCACATCCATGCTGCTGGCCCAGCTCACCCACGAGCGGGTGCCCCTGTCCCTGTTTTTGGTGCTGCTCAACGTCCCTCTGTTTCTGTTCGGCCTGAAACGGCAGGGGAAGGAGTTCACCGTCTACTCTCTGTTCGCCGTGGCCGTGTACTCGGTCAGCGCCTGGCTTATCACCGACGTGCTGCCCATCGACGTGGCCATCGCCTCCCCCCTCGCAGGGCAGGACCTGCTGCTGTGCGCCCTGTTCGGCGGCATTATCTCCGGGCTGGGCAGCGGCCTCACCATCCGCCTGGGGGGCGCTATCGATGGCGTAGAGGTCATGGCGGTCATATTCGCCAAGCGCCTGGGGCTGACGGTGGGCACCTTCGTGATGATCTATAACGTGGCGCTGTATATCGTGTGCGGCGCGGCCCTGAGCAGCTGGATTCTGCCCCTGTACTCCATCGTCACCTACGCCGCCGCCCTGAAGACGGTGGACTTCGTGGTGGAGGGCATCGACCGCTCCAAGGCCGCCACCATCATCACCAGCAAACCCAAGGCCGTGTGCGACGCGCTGTCCCAGCATTTCGGCAGCGGCGTGACCTGGATGGAGGCCTGGGGCGGCTTCTCCCGCACCCGGAAGGCCACGGTCTATTTTGTGGTCAACCGCTTCCAGATCAGCCAAATGCGGGATATTGTCCACGAAACCGACCCCTGCGCCTATATTACCATCAGCGACGTGGCCGACGTGTTCAAGGTCAACCAGGACTTGTGACAGGAGGCGGTTATGGAATACGCTATTGACGAGCTGAGCGAGGCGAAGCGGCAGATTGATTCCACTCTGCACAAGCTGAGGGAAACCATCGCCACATTGGAGTCAAAGGAGACCCCCGAACGGTACAAATCGCAGCTCACCCTGGCCAAACGGCGGGTAGCCGCGTTTGAACTGGCAAATTCACTCATTGAACGGGAAATAAAGGAGTTATTAGCATGAAAGAACAGTTAGCAAAAATCCGCGCCGACGCGCTCTCCGCCTTTGAGAATGTCAAGGACGCCGCCGCTCTGGACGAGCTGCGGGTGCGCTACCTGGGCAAAAAGGGCGAGCTGACGGCGGTGCTCAAGCAGATGGGCCGGCTGTCCGCCGAGGAGCGCCCCGCCATGGGCGCGCTGGCCAACGAGGTGCGCGCCGCTCTGGAAAACGCCCTGGACAGTGCCTCCCAAAAAATCGAGCAGGCCGCTCTGGAGCTGAAGCTCAAGGCGGAGACGGTGGACGTGACCATCCCCGGCCGGCAGGTGCAGATGGGCTGCCGCCACCCCATGAACACCGCCCTGGACGAGTTCAAGGAAATTTTCATCGGCATGGGCTTCACCGTGCTGGACGGGCCCGAAATCGAACTGGCCGAGCTGAATTTCGACCGGCTCAACGCCGAGGAGGGCCACCCCAGCCGGGACTGGTCGGACACCTTCTATTTTGACACCGACGAGCGCGTCATGCTCCGCAGCCAGACCTCTCCCATGCAGGTGCGGGCCATGGACTCCATGGAGCTGCCCATCCGCATGATCGCCCCCGGCCGGGTGTACCGCAAGGACGAGGTGGACGCCACCCACTCCCCCATGTTCCACCAGGTGGAGGGCATGGTCATCGACCGGGGCGTCACCATGGCGAACCTGAAGGGCACGCTCACCACCGTGGCCCAGAAAATCTACGGCTCCAACACGAAAACCCGTTTCCGCCCCCACCACTTTCCCTTCACCGAGCCCTCCTGCGAAATGGACGTGCAGTGCCACAAGTGCGGCGGCGCGGGCTGCGCCACCTGCAAGGGCGAGGGCTGGATCGAGCTGCTGGGCGCAGGGATGATTCATCCCCGCGTGCTGGAGATGGCGGGCATCGACCCGGAGGAGTGGTCCGGCTGGGCCTTCGGCTTCGGCCTGGACCGGCTGGCCATGCTGCGGTACAAAATCGACGACCTGCGGCTCATCTTCGAAAACGACGTGCGGTTTTTAGAGCAATTCTAATGTATAGGGGAGGGGCTTGATTCTCGCCTTCGGCCCGGTCGGCGATGGACGACCCCCACCGGGGATCAACGCCCCCTCCCGCCATACCGATGTGTTCTCTGTTCCATGGGAGGGGCAAGCCCCTCTCCTACAATCCTGATTTGAAGGAGTTTTATATATGAATCTATCCCGAAAATGGCTCAATGAATTTGTTCAGATAGATATAGACGATAAGGATTTCGCCGAGGCCATGACCCTGTCCGGCTCTAAGGTGGAGGGCACCGCCGACCTGGGCGCGGAGATCTCCAACGTGGTGGCGGGCCGCATCCAGTCCATGGAGCGCCACCCCGACTCCGACCATATGTGGGTATGCCGGCTGGACGTGGGCAAAGAAACCCCCATTCAGATCGTCACCGGGGCGTGGAACATCCACCCCCGCGACCTGGTCCCTGTGGCCCTGCACAACTCCACCCTCCCCGGCGGCAAAAAGATCGAGAAGGGCAAGCTGCGGGGGGTGCTGTCCGACGGCATGATGTGCGGCCTTGCCGAGCTGGGGCTGGACGAGCGGGACTTCCCCTATGCCTCCATCACCCCTGCCGCCATTTTGAACGACTACCACCCCATCGACCCGGCCAAGCCCTCCATCCCGGCGGACATCCAGCCGGGGCACAAGATTTTTGGCCCGGTGGTGGCGGCAAGGGTAATCAATGTGGAGGACGCCGGGGAAGACGGCTGGTCCTGCGGTGTCGATATTGGCGGGTCGCTTCAGTCCTTCTTCACCCCTTGTCAAAATGTCCACGAGGGCGACTTGGTGGCCTACAACACCAAAACCGGCGCCATCTGCACCCTGGCCGACCTCCACGCCGAGCAGAAGGAGTTCCCCCACTGCATCCCCGACGGCATTTTCGTGCTTCAGGAGGACTGTAAGCCCGGGGACGATATCAAGCCCGTCATCGGCCTGGACGACCACGTGGTGGAGTTCGAAATCACTCCCAACCGCCCGGACTGCCTTTCCGTCATCGGCCTGGCCCGGGAGGCGTCTGCCACCTTTGACAAGCCCCTCACCCTCCACACCCCCGAGGTAAAGGGCGGGGCGGACGGCGTGCTCACCGACCTGCTGGACGTGGAAACTCTCGATGCCGATCTGGTGCCTCGGTACACCGCCCGGATGGTGCGCAACGTGAAAATCGCGCCCTCCCCCAAGTGGATGCGGGAGCGCCTTCGCGCCATGGGCGTGCGGCCCATCAACAACATCGTGGACATCACCAACTACGTCATGCTGGAGTATGGCCAGCCCATGCACGCCTTCGACTACCGCTACGTCAACGGCGGCAAGATCATCGTGCGCCGGGCGGCCGAGGGGGAGAAGCTCACCACCCTGGACGGCAAGGAGCACCGACTCAACGCCAACCACCTGGTCATTGCCGACGAGGGCCGGGCCGTTGGCCTGGCGGGCATCATGGGTGGATTGAATTCCGAAATCGCGGCTGACACGGCGGACGTGGTGTTTGAGTCCGCCTGCTTCGACGGCATCTGCATCCGCAAGGGAGCCCTGGCCCTGGGAATGCGCACCGAGGCCTCCGCCAAGTTCGAGAAGGGGCTGGACCCCATAAACACCCTGCCCGCCGTCAACCGGGCCTGCGAGCTGGTGGAGCTTTTGGGCGCGGGCGAGGTGGTGGACGATGTCATCGACATTTTAAACTTCGTCCCCCAGCCCACCGTCTTGACCCTGGAGCCGGACAAAATCAACGCCCTGCTGGGCACCCGCGTCCCTCAGGAGGAGATGGTCTCCATTCTCACCAAGCTGGGCTTTGGCGTGGAGGGCGATCAGGCGTCCGTTCCCTCCTGGCGGGGGGACGTGCGCCGCATGGCCGATCTGGCGGAGGAGGTGGCCCGGCTCCACGGCTACAATAACATCCCCTCCACCCTCATGCGGGGCCAGACCACCCAAGGGGGCTATTCCCCCGTTCAAAAGCTGGAAAATAAGCTGGGCGCGCTGTGCCGCACCTGCGGATACAGCGAAATCATCACCTACTCCTTCATCTCTCCCTCCGCTTACGACAAAATTCTCTGGGATAAAAATGATTCCAACCGCAGCTCCTTCAAGATTTTGAATCCGCTGGGGGAGGACACCTCCATCATGCGCACCACCACCATGCCCTCTATGCTGGAGGTGCTGGGCCACAACTACAACAACCGCAACCGAACCGTGCGGCTGTATGAGCTTGGCCGCATCTATCTCCCCGGCGGCATGGACGGTTTGGCCATGGAGGCACAGATTTTGACCTTGGGCGCCTATGGCGGCATGGACTTCTTCACCCTGAAGGGCGCCATCGAGGCCATTTTGAAGGGCATCCGCGCCCAAAACGTCCATTTTGAGCCCTGCAAGGAGGACCCCTCCTATCACCCCGGCCGCTGCGCCTACGTCTACAGCGGCGACAACATCGTCGGCGTGTTCGGACAAGTTCATCCCCTGGCCGCCAAAAACTTCGGCGTGGACGGGGAACTGTACGCCGCCGAGCTCAGCTTTGACGCGCTGCTGCTGGCCCAGGGGGCCGACCCCGAATACGCCCCCCTGCCCAAGTATCCCCCCATCACCCGGGACATCGCCGTGGTGTGCGCCGAGGACGTATCGGTGGGCGCGCTGGAGGCCGCCATCCGCAAGGGGGCCAAGGGTCTGCTCAAAGAGGTAGCCCTATTCGATATCTACCGGGGCAAAAATCTGGGCGAGGGCAAAAAGTCGGTGGCCTTCAACCTGGTGCTCCGCGCCGACGACCGCTCCCTCACCGGCGAGGAGGCGGACGAGGATGTGAAGTCCATTTTGGAGACACTGGAAAAGGACTGCGGCGCAGTACTGCGCTGACCAGGGCAAAATGCTGCGGGGCGGGATCAAATCATCCGCCCCGCAGCATTTCTATCATATACCACAAAGTTCATCATAACCGATTAACCCCGATTGCGGCAAAATTCCCTGCGCCCCCCTTCCGCTTGCTTATGTGCTCCAAAAGTGGTATACTATATTATTCAAAATTTTTTGCGAGGTGTCCCCCATGAAGCTCATGGTCATCGACGGCAATTCCATTGTCAACCGGGCCTTTTACGGCGTCAGCCAAACCCTCACCACCCGGGAGGGCCTGCCCACCAACGCCATCTTCGGCTTTTTGAACATTCTGCTCAAGCTGCTGGACGAGGAGCAGCCCGAAGGGCTGGCGGTGGCCTTCGACCTGCGGGCCCCCACCTTCCGCCACAAGGCATTTGCGGACTACAAGGCCCAGCGCAAGGGAATGCCGGAGGAGCTGGCCGTCCAGATGCCGGTGCTGAAAGAGGTGCTGGACGCCATGAACATCCGCCGCTGTGAGCTGGAGGGCTGGGAGGCGGACGACCTGCTGGGCACCATGGCCCGAATCAACGCCGCCCAAGGAGGGGACACGGTCATCGTCACCGGCGACAAGGACTCTCTCCAGCTCATCGACGCGCACACCACCGTCAAGCTGGTCACAACCCGCATGGGCCAGACCACCACCCGGAACGTCACCCCGGAGGATTTTCGCAGCGAATACGGCTTCGACCCCATCCACATGATCGACCTGAAGGCGTTGATGGGGGACTCATCGGACAACTACCCCGGCGTGAAGGGGGTGGGTGAGAAAACCGCCATGGCCCTCATTCAGCAGTACCACTCTGTGGACGCCATCTATGAAAAACTCCCGGATCTCGACGCCAAGCCCGCGGTCATCAGAAAGCTCACCGAGGGAGAGGCGGACGCCCGGATGAGCTACGACCTGGCCGTCATCCGCTGCGACGCGCCCATGGGCTTCGACCCGGCGGACGCCCTGCGCCAGCCCTTTAACCACCCTGCTCTATATGAAAAGCTGCTCAGCTTAGAGTTTAACAAGCTCATCGACAAGCTGAAGCTCACCCCCGGCCCCGCCGAAGCCGATTCCCAGAGTGAGAAGCCCGTAGAGGTCCAGGTGGACGTGGAGGACCTGCGCACCGCCCTGGCGTTTGAGCGGGCCCTTGCCAAGTGGGAGGGGGCGGACTGCGTAGCTGTCCTGCCCCTGCGGTCGCTGGCGGGGGTGGCGGTGTCTCTGTCTGAGGACGGCGGCAGGCGGGCGTACCTGTACGACATCCGCGCCGACCGGTATGAGGGGGACTACCACGCCCTGCTGTCCGCCCTGTTCGGCCCCAGGGTGAACAAGGTGACTCACGGGGCGAAGGAGCTGTGCCGCGCCCTGCTGGACGAGGGCATCGAACCACAGGGCTTCATCTTTGACACCGAGCTGGCCGCCTATCTGCTGGACCCCACGGCGGGCAACTATGAGCTGCGCAAGCTGGTCGTGTCCTACTTCAAGAAGGAGGTGGAGCAGTCCGCCGCCTACAAGGACGAGACGGCCTTTTCCCTGCTGGACGACGGGTTGAAGGCCCAGACCGCCTGGTACGAAGATACCGCCTGGGTGGAGTCCCTCTACGGCCTGTTTCGGCCCAAACTGGAGGAATACGGCCTGTTGGGCGTGCTCACGGACATCGAACTGCCCCTGTGCCCCGTGCTGGCCCGGATGGAACGGGAGGGCGTCCTGGTAGACAGCCAGGCCCTGGCCGACTTCGGCAGGCAGCTCCAGACCGGCATTGACGTGCTCACCCAGGAAATTTACGCTCTGGCCGGCGAAAAATTTAACATTCTCTCCCCCAAGCAGCTGGGCCGCATTCTGTTCGACAAGCTGGGCCTGCCCCCGGTGAAGAAAACGAAAACCGGCTGGTCCACCAATGTGGACGTGCTGGAAAAGCTCCGCCCCCGCCACGAGATTGTGGGGAGGGTGCTCGACTACCGGCAGCTGACCAAGCTCAACTCCACCTACGTGGAGGGGTTGAGCAAGGTCATTGCCGGTGACGGGCGCATTCACACCAGCTTCCAGAACACCGTCACCGCCACGGGCCGTCTGTCCTCCACCGAGCCCAATTTGCAAAACATCCCCGTGCGCACCCCTTTAGGCGCGGAGATGCGGAAAATGTTCGTAGCCCCGAAAGGCAAGGTACTGGTGGACGCGGACTACTCCCAAATCGAGCTGCGGCTGCTGGCCCATATGTCCGGGGATCAGGCCATGATCGGCGGCTTCAACTCCGGGGTGGACATCCACACCGTCACCGCCTCCCAGGTATTCGGGCTTCCCCAGGACGAGGTACCCCCGGAGCTGCGCCGGGCCGCCAAGGCGGTGAACTTCGGCATCGTGTATGGCATCTCCGCCTACTCCCTCTCGGAAGATATCCACGTCACCGTGGCCCAGGCCAAGGAGTATATGGAGAAGTATTTCGAGCACTACGCCGGCGTGCGCTCCTATATGGACCGGGTGGTGGAGCAGGGCCGGGAGGACGGCTTTGTGTCCACCCTCTACGGCCGCCGCCGCTGGCTGCCGGAGCTGAAAAGCTCCAGCTTCAACACCCGGTCCTTTGGCGAGCGGGTGGCGCTGAATATGCCCATCCAGGGCACGGCGGCGGATATCATCAAGCTGGCCATGATCAGGGTAGACGCCCGCCTGCGGGCCGAGGGGCTGGAGGCCCGGCTGGTCCTGCAAGTCCATGACGAACTCATCGTGGAGTGCCCCGAGGGCGAGGCGGAGCAGGTCAAGGCCCTCTTGCAGAAGGAGATGGAGGGAGTGACGGCGCTGGCGGTGCCGCTGGTGGCAGATGCCAACGCGGGAAAAACGTGGGCGCAATGCCACTGAAAAGGAGTGCTTACTATGAGCTTATTCGATACTTTTGACCCTGATTCCGAGGAAATCGTAAAATTTGAATACCAGCGTTCGTTCAACCCCACGGACGCTTTCCCGGAAACGGTCATCATGACCTTCAAGGACAAGACCTTCCATGCGCTGGAGCGCGTCTGCCCCACCCAGGTGGTCGCCACTCTGCGGGAGGGCGTTGATATCCCCGTTTATAAGCTGGATTGGAATGGCCGCAGCATCGGTATCTTCCGCACGCTGATTGGCGGTGCGGGCACGGCGGGACTGCTGGAGGAGGCGTTGGCCATGGGGGCGAAAAAGGTTTTGCTCTACGGCTCCTGCGGGGTGCTGGACTCCGCCCTCACCGCCGGACACTTCATCCTGCCCACCCAAGCCTACCGGGACGAGGGCACCAGCTACCATTATCTGCCTGTCAGCGATTACGTAGACATCCCCACGTCGGCGCGGCTGGGCGAGATCTTCGACGAGCTGAACCTGCCCTATGTGAAGGGCCGAGTGTGGACCACGGACGCCTTCTACCGGGAGACCCGGAACAACATGGCCAAGCGCCGCGCGGACGGCTGCATTGCCGTGGACATGGAGTGCGCCTCCGCCATGGCGGTGGGGCAGTTCCGGGGCGCGGAGGTGTACCAGTTCCTCTACGCCGAGGACAGCCTGGACGGGGACGCCTGGGACAGACGCACCATGGGCGCGGTGCCCACCTCCAGCTACGAAAAATACCTCCGGGTGGCGTTGGAGGTGGCGGCGCGTTTGTGAGCGGCTGGGAGGAATGATCATGCGCGGGACACGAGAATATTACGACAAGACCGCAGCGGAATGGGCGGAGAACGGCTACGGGGACGGGGCGTACCTGCCCTGCCTGAACGAGTTTTTGTCCCTTCTGCCCCCCGGCGGGCGGGTGCTGGACCTGTGCTGCGGCGCGGGATACGAAACGGGCCGCATCCGGGCGCGGGGCTTTGAGGCCCTGGGGCTGGACTTCAGCGGCGAGAGCCTGAAGATCGCCCGGGAGCGCAACCCGAATATCCCCTTTTACCAGGGGGATATGCTGGAGGACTACGCCCATACCGGCATGGTGGACGGCATCCTGCTGTCCGCCGGACTGGTCCACGTGGAGGTGGCGGACCTGCCCCGGGCCTTTGCCCGGATGGCTGCGGTGGTGCGTCCCGGCGGCTATGTTCTGGCCTCCATCCGGGAGGGGCGCGGCAGGCTGGAGGAGTGGAGCCTGCGGGAGATCGACGGGGAGCGGTACGACCGCAATTTCATCGCCCACACCCCGGGCGAGGTGATGGGCGCGGCGCAGAGCTGGTTTTCCTACTGCCGGGAGCTGGCCTCCGACAGGCCCATCTGGCGTCAGCTGCTGTTCCGGCGGGAGGGTGGGTGCCCATGAAGCTGCGCATTATCCCCATGACCGCCCGGCACCTGCCCGCCGTGGCGGAGCTGGAGCGGGTCTGCTTCCCCGCCGACCCCTGGAGCGAAGCCCTGTACCGGGCCGCGCTGGACAACCCCGCGGTGGCCATTCTGCTGGCCCTGGGGGAGGACGGCGCAATTTTGGGCTACGCCGTGCTGTCCGCAGTGCTGGACGAGGGCAATCTGGACAACATCGCCGTGGCCCCGGACGCCCGCCGCCAAGGGGTGGGGGAGGCGCTGCTCCGCACCTTGACGGGCTTTGGCCGGGAACACCTATCCTGCCTCATGCTGGAGGTGAGGGCTTCCAACACCCCCGCCATCGCCCTGTATGAAAAGCACGGCTTCCAGGCGGTGGGGCGGCGGAAAAACTACTATGACGCGCCGAAAGAGGACGCGGTTTTAATGACACTGACTTTTTAGGAGAAGCTCATGGAATTACAGAACATGACGAAAGAGGATCTTGCCGCCCTCTATGAGAACGAAATGACCACCGACTTCCCCCGCACCGAGCTCAAGCCCCTGTCCGCCATGCTGCGGCTGATGGACCTGGGCCGGTACGACCCCCTGCTGGTGACGGAGGGGAGCCAGCCCCTGGGCTACGCCCTGGCGTGGCTGCCGGAGGGCCGGGAGGGTGCGCTGCTGGAATATTTCGGCGTGCTCCGGGGGAAGCGGAACGGCGGGCTCGGGTCCCGGATTCTGGACCTGCTGGCGGACCGGTACGGACAGCTTTTCGGAGAGGCGGAGGCCCCCGGCCCGGACGCCTCCCCCGAGGAGAACGACCTGCGCCGGCGGCGCATCGCCTTCTACCAGCGCAACGGCTTCCGGGTGCTGGACTACCAGTGCGCCCTGTTCGGGGTGCGCTTTCACTGCCTCTACCGGGGACCGGAGAGGGACGACCGGAGGGTGGAGACCCTCCACCGAGGGGTGTACGCCGGGTACTTCTCCCCGGCCCACATGGAGCGGTACATCCAGCTCCCCCTGGCCCCCGGCGAGCTGGTGAAGCCCGCCCCGGAGTGGGTGGAAGAGACCTATCCCTCCCTGGTGGACTACGGGGCGGAACAGGAGGCGGAGGCCGTCCGGCTCATCCAGGGCTTCTGGCTGGCCCACAACCGTTACCAGCAGACGGAGGAGGAGGCCAGGGCCGACCTGCGGGCCTGGACCGGTCAGGGGCACAGGCTGTATTTCATCGCCCTGGAGGACGTAACCGTGGGCCTGCTCCACCTGGGCAGCCGGGGCGGGGAGATCGACTGGCTGGAGGATCTGTTCGTCCTGCCGGAGTACCAGGGCCGGGGCATCGGTGGTCAGGCCGTCCGGCTGGCGGAGGCCATGGTGCGGCAGTATTCCCAGTCCATGTATGTGGAGGCGGCGGCCCGGAATGAGGCGGCCATCCGCCTGTACCGCCGCCTGGGATATGACTGTCTGAACACCGTCACCCTCCGCAAAGATTTCCCAGGCTATGAATACGACGTGGCGCACACGGAGCGGCTCTACGGACAGAATTTTGAAATTCGGAAGGACAGGGACTGACATGGACATATTGTTGGGAAACCGCACCGCCGAAAGCGCGGCCCGCTCCTTTGAGCGGATGAACACCCCGGCCATCCGCGCCACCCTCCCTTTGAAGGCCAGGACGGCGGAGGAAGCGGCGGCGGACTTCCACGCCTCCCAGCTCCCCGGTGCGTCCAGCTTCGGGCGGACCATCCTGGCGGACGGGCGGCACGTGGGGGACGTGTGGTGCTACGGCATCCGCCCGGACAGCGCGCCCGCCGCCATGGTGAGCTATTGCGTCTTTGAGCCGTCCCTCCGGGGCCGGGGCGCGGCGTCCCAGGCCCTCGGGCGGTTCCTCCCGGAGGTCGCGGGGAAATACGGCCTGAAAACCGTGGGGGCCTTCACCTTCGCGGACAACCTGCCTTCCCTCCGGGTGCTGGAGAAAAACGGCTTCCGGCTGGCGGAGGAATTTGTGGAGGACGGCGCGGCCTCCCGGTATTACCAGATCGATTTCGAGTGAGAGAAAGGGCGATTGCATGAACATTTTGGCCTTTGAGTCCTCCTGCGACGAGACCGCCGCCGCCGTGGTGCGGGACGGGCGGACCATCCTGTCCTCGGTGATCGCCTCCTCGGCGGATATGCACGCCATTTACGGCGGCGTGGTGCCCGAGATCGCCTCCCGGAAGCACGTGGAGGCCATCTCCGGGCTGGCGGATGAGGCGTTGAAGCAGGCGGGCGTCTCCAAGGCGGACATCGACGCCATTGCCGTCACCTACGCCCCCGGGCTTATCGGGGCGCTGCTGGTGGGGGTGTCCTTCGCCAAGTCCGCCGCCTTCGGCTTGGGCGTGCCGCTGATCCCGGTCCACCACGTCCGGGGGCACATCGCCGCCAACTACCTGGCCCACCCGGATCTGGAGCCGCCCTTCCTGTGCCTGTGCGTGTCCGGCGGCACCACCGCCATTGTGGACGTGGCGGGGTGCTGGGGGGCACCCGGGACGACGCGGCGGGGGAGTGCTTCGACAAGACCGCCCGGGTGCTGGGGCTGGGCTACCCCGGCGGCGGGCCCATGGACAGGCTGGCCCGGGGCGGGGATGACAAGGCGTTTGCCTTTCCACGGGCTCAGGTGGCGGACTACCCGCTGGATATGTCCTTCTCCGGGCTGAAAACGGCCAGTCTCAACCTGATTCACAACAGTGAGCAGAAGGGGGAAGTCCTGGATTTGCCCGGCTTTGCCGCCAGCTTTGGGAAGGCGGTGAGCGATTCCCTGGTGCCTCGGGTGATGGCTGCCGCCCGGGAAAAGGGCTATGGGAAAATCGCCGTGGGGGGCGGGGTGGCCGCCACCAGCCGCATCCGGGCGGATCTGGAGCGGGCCTGCGAAAAGGCGGGGGCGAAGCTGTGGCTGCCCCCCCTGTCCCTGTGCGGGGACAACGCCGCCATGATCGGCAGCCAGGGGTACTATGAGTACCTGGCGGGCCACACCGCCGGATGGGAATTAAACGCCAAAGCCAGTCTGGATATATCCAAAGGATAAAAAGAAGCCCTGCCTGGGTTCAGGCAGGGCTTCTTTCTCAGAGCGCGCAGTCGTCGTAATCCTCATACTCGGAGGCAAAACGAATATCCGCCTTCTTCTCCTCAATCTTGTCGGCAATGGCGTAGAACACGTCCACAATTCTGTCCCAATAGGCCGCCACGGCGCAGGCCACGGCGGCGGCCGCCATGGATATGGCCACGACCTTCAACACAAAACGGGCAGCTTTCATCTCAATCTTTCCTCCTGTCAATCGTCTGCTCGGAGGGATGCGCACAGGCACGACACCGCGGCGCACGCCACCGAGGCCGCGGCCAGGGCAATGGCGGCCGTCCTCAAAATAAAGCTGGCAATTTTCATACGCGATCCCTCCTCGTGTGATGCTCTTAGTTTACACGATTGCGGAGAAAAAAACAATGGGATATTTGTAAATATTATTTTGACACTTTGCCGCCCCTGTGCCGTTTATTCCCCCTTGCACCGCCGGTACCAGTCCAGCCGGTCGTCCCATTTCCGCCCGCTGGCGCGGTAGTAAATCTCAATGCCCCCGGCGATAGCCACGAAAATCAGCACGAAGATGACCGCAAAGCTCACCCAGGCCCCCACGCTGCCGGTCGGGAACCAGCCGAAGCCCACGGCAAAGGCGGTGAGGATGGCCCCGAACACCACAAAGAACAGCACCATCCGCCAGCCGTAGGCCAGCTTTTTGAACAGCACGTTGGAGAACGCCACCACTTGCATCAGGCCGGCCGCCACCCCCACCACCAGCAGGGAGAACAGTATGGGCAGGGACGCGCCGTCCTGTTTGAACACCCAAAGGAAGAACACATAGATGCACATGGTGGCGGTGTAATTCAGAGCCGCCCGCTGCTTGACGGCCACCACCACGTCAAAAAACTCTCTCATCTTATCTTTCATCTCAAAGCGCTCCTTTCAAAGTCCCAATTTCTGTTTGATGGCGGGGACGTACTGGCGGTTGGCCACCACCACCTCGCCGTTGCTCATGGTCAGCCGCAGCCGCCCGCCGAAGTCGGGGCGCAGCGACTTCACCTGGTCAAAGTTCACGATGGCTGACTTGCTCACCCGGATGAAATCCTGGGGAGCCAGCTGCTCCTCCAGCTCATACAGCCGCAGATGGCTCTCGTACACGCCGTCGGCGGTGTAGAGAAAGGTGCCCCGGTCCACCGTATCGATATACAGCACGTCGTCCTCGTCCAAAATGCAGGTCTGGCCGTCCCGCTCCCCCACCAGCCGGGCGTCGGACAGCCGCAGCAGCTCTACCAGCCGGGACACCTGGGCGTCCATCCGCCGGCAGCGGACCACCACCTCCGTCTGCTCCAATTCCGGCCGCTCCTCTACCGTTACCCTCATTGGCTTCCCTCCTTCATCCATACAGACCGCGCACCCTCTGCTGCGCTGTGCCTTCTCCCCCGCAAAGTCTGAAAGCCGGCTTTGCGGGGCCCCTGTTTGCAGCTGCACACTCAGCATACACGACCGACCCAGCCTTGGCAATGGGCCGGTGCGCGTCCTGCACGACAGGCGGGGTAAGCTGCAAAAAACCGGGCGCGGAATTTCTCCGCACCCGGTTTTGTTTCACGTGAAACATCCGTTTTACAGCAAATCCTTCTTCTTCAGGATGATGCCCACCACCACGATGATGGCGATGGACAGCAGCAGCGGCGGCCAGAAGCTGCCGGCAAAGGGCAGCCCCCCCGAGATGTTCATACCATAGAAGCTGAACACAATGTTGGGCACTGTCATGAGGATGGTGACGGAGGCCAGCAGCTTCATAATCACGTTCAGGTTGTTGGAGATGACGGAGGCGAAGGCGTCCATCATCCCTGAGATGATGTCGGAGTAAATCTGAGCCATCTCAATGGCCTGACGCACCTCGATCAGCACATCCTCCAGCAGATCGTGGTCCTCCTCATAGAGAGTGACGATGCGCCCCCGGAGAATTTTCTCCAGCGTCACCTCGTTGGCCTTCAGGGAGGTGTTGAAGTAGACCAGAGACTTCTCCAGGTCCAGCAGCTGGATCAGCTCCTTGTTCCGCTGGGACTTGTACAGCTGCCGCTCCATATGGTTGTAGGTCTTGTCGATCTGCTTCAGGTAATTCAAGTACCGCTTGGCCACCAGCAGCAGAATGTTCAGGATGAACCGGGTGCGCTGCTCGGTGCGCACATCCCGCACCATACCGTTTTGCAGGTCCCGCACCACCGAGGTCTCCTTCAGGCAAACCGTAATGATATGCCTGCCGGTGACGATGATGCCCATGGGCAGGGTGGAGTATACCACCCCAGTCTCGTCCCGCTCCATGGCGGGGGTGTCCACAATGATGAGGGTGGAGCCGTCCTCCTTGTCAATGCGGGAGGTCTCCTCCTCGTCCAGCGCCGCCCGGAGGAAGGACGGCTCCACCGCCAGGGTGGCGGCCACGGTTCTCAGCTCGTCCTCGCTGGGATTGATCAGATTGACCCAGCACCCGTCTGTCACGGAATCCAGCCGGGTCATTTTCCCCTCCACCGTCTTGTGGATGGTCAGCATACGCGCTCACACCTTTCCCGGAACCGGGAGAGGACCGCACCCTGAAAAGGGCAGAAAAATCCCCCGCCGCTCCGCTTGTAAATTTTCCCATTGGCAAACGCCAACAGGCAGCGGGCGCACGGGGAGACAGGGAGAGCTGACTCAGCGGGTGCGCCGTGTTTGTAAGGTCCAACTTCGACTGAACGGATCGCCTGACACGACGCATCTCACTTCCTTTATGCTTTGATTGCCGCGGATAACAGCTCTTATATTATATGCCCTTTGGGGCCTGATTGCAAGGAGAAAAATCATCCGCACCCCAACAGTAGGGGTTGCAACTGCTCCCCCCGCATCGCGGCCTCCACCGTATCGGGAATTTGGGTGAAGTCCGCCACCAGGGAGGCAGGCTTTTCCACATGGTCATCCTGACCAAAGGGGACAAGGTACACGTGCTTCCGCCCCAGCATAGTCCCCAGGTTGGGAGCGGAGCCCGCCAGGCCGTCGTTGGTGGCGATGGCCAGCACCAGGGGCCGCCCGTTGCGCAAATGGGCCTTGGCCGCCATCGTGACGGCAGTGTCGGTGACACCGTGGGCCAGCTTGGCCAGGGTATTGCCTGTGCAGGGGCAGATCACCAGCACATCCAGCAGTCCCTTGGGCCCGATGGGCTCCGCCTGGACCACGGTGGCAATCACCCGCCGGGAGCAGATACGCTCCATCTCCCGCATAAATTCGTGGGCCGTGCCGAAGCGGGTGTCGGTGGCCGCCACCGTCTCGGACACAATGGGCGTCACCGGCCCAAACCGGGCCGCCGTCTGTTCCAGCGCGTCCAGCGCTTTGGACATGGTGCAAAAGGACCCGCAGAACGCAAAGCCCACCTTCAACTCTTTCCAGTTCACAGCTCTGATTCCTCCATAATATGATAAATGGTGTCCTTGATGTACCGCCCCGAGGTGACGGGAGCCACCTTCCCCGGCAGGGACAGCGCCCAGATCACCCGCACATTCAGCGCCGCTGCCGCCTCCATGTCCACCCCGCCGGGGCGGGAGGCCAGGTCAATGACCAGCGCCCCCTCCTTCAAGGCGGCCAGCTCCTCCACCCCTAACACCAGGGCGGGCACTGTATTGATTACCAGGTCATAGCTGCACAGCCAGTCGCTCAGGCGCTCCAGCCGTTCGCTTCCCAACCCCATGCTCTCGGCGGCGGCGCGCTGCTCATGCCGCCGGGCGCACACCCACACCTGCGCCCCCAGCGCGCGCAGCCGGGGCGCCAGCGCCCGGCCCAGCCGCCCGAAACCCACCACCATCACCCGGGCGTTGTGCAGCGTGATGGGCAGCTCCTCCATGGCGATCTGGATGGCACCCTCGGCGGTGGCCACCGCGTTCATCACCGCCAGCTCCTCCCGAGCAAAGTAATCCCGCAGCACCAGCCCCCGCGCCGCCGCCATATCCTCCAGCGCCCGGTCTGTCATGCCCGCGCACACCAGCTGGCCTGGGCGCAGCGCGTCCAACACCTGCGCCATCTCATGCTCCTGCGCCGCCAGCGGCGCGTTCAGCCTCCCTTCCGGCCCCGACGCCGGAAGGGGCAGCACCACGCAGTCCGCCCGGTCCGCTCCGTCCATCGACGGTTCACATTCCATCCCGCCGCCCCGCTCCAGGGCGTACGTATGTACGCTGTGGCCGTCGTCCGCCAGCAGCGCTGCCAGCGCCGCCTGCCGGGGGTCGCCGCCCACCACCCAGATGTTTTCTGCCCGCAGCATCATAAGCTCCTCCTGTTCTGATGTTTGTCATCAGTCCAGTGTATTCCCCGCCCGGCAGGCGGGTGACAGCGGAAGGCGCCGCCCACTCGCTCTGACCCCCCACCGCCCACGTCAAATTGGAATGGGCAGTTACCCAGGATGGATAACTGCCCATTGCGCTTATATGCTGTGCGGTATGTAATTTGCCCTGACTACTACGCGGGATTCTTTGCTGATCACCCATTCGTGAATCCCCGTGTCACCTGTCTGGAAGCCAAATTTCGAATCCACCGGAAGCCTGAAAAATGCGCGATACAGCTGGTTTATCATACCGCCGTGGGTGAGGACAGCTATGGTGCTGTCCTCCTCATGTTCCGAGGTCAGCTTTGAGAGCATATATTCCGCCCTGTATCGAAAATCCAGCGCGCTCTCCTGCTCATACACCGCCGAATGTAGCGGCGTTTCCACCCGGGGGTATTTCTTCTCCGCCACGCTGTACTCCAGCCCCGCAAGCAGGCCATTGTTAAACTCCATCAAATGCCCGTCCAAAATCAGGGGCAAGCCCACCTTCGCTCCCAGGTGTTCCGCGGTCTGAACCGCCCTTTTCAGGGTGCTGCAATAGATCTTATCAATTTGGTAGTTTTGGCCCACATAGCTGCCCATGGCCTCCGCCTGCCGGTGCCCGCGCTCCGTCAGCCCAAAATCAGCTCGCCCCTCGCACACACGCAGAATATCCGCTTCACTCTCCCCGTGGCGAATGACCAAAAGCCTCATAGAAGACACCCCCTCCACACAAGCTATATTGAATTTATTTTACCATTGCCGGCTTTGAACGTCAACATCAAAGCCCGGCGGCCCGCAAACAGTGCGCAAGTTTTTCCCAAAGCCGGGCATACTACCCCTACCAAATACATTGGAGGGGACAATATGCAAAACGAATACCAAAACTACCACAAGGGAAACGTGGACTTCATGCACAGCAAGACCCGGGAAAACCTGATGCGCGCCTTCGCCGGGGAGAGCCAGGCTCGAAACCGCTACACCTTCGCCGCCTCCGCCGCCCGCAAGGAGCAGTTAGAGGTGGTGGCCCGGGTGTTCGAGTACACTGCCGACCAGGAAAAGGCCCACGCCAAGGTGTTCTACGATCTGCTGCTGCCCTCAGCGGGTCAGAACATCGCCATCGACGGCAACTATCCCATCGACCTGTCGGACAAGACCCTGGACTTGCTGAAGGCCGCCCGCCACAATGAGTATGAGGAATACGAGCACGACTACGCCGCCTTTGCCGAAATCGCCCATAGGGAGGGTTTCGATCTCATCGGCGGCCAGTTTGAGCTCATCGCCCAGATTGAGAAAACCCACGGCGACCGCTTCGGCCTGTTTGCCGACCTGCTGGAGCAGGAGAAGCTGTTCAACAGCGACGGGGAGACTCTGTGGGTCTGCCTGAACTGCGGCGAGGTCATCAAGGCCTCCTTAGCGCCTCAGACCTGCCCGGTGTGCCGCCACAACCGCGGCTATTACGTCCGGCTGGACCTCGCCCCCTATACCGCCAGCAGATAACATGACAAGGGCCGCCAAGAGGCGGCCCTTGCTGCGATTTGGGGATTGAAATTGTTGTCAAGACAGCTTATAATGGTGGACACTGAAAATAAGGAGGGATCTCCAATGAAGCACGATGTCAATTACACCATGCTCACTGATTTCTACGAGCTGACCATGGGCAACGGCTATTTCCAGACCGGCATGGGCGAGCGCATCTGCTATTTCGATGTGTTTTTCCGTAGCGTCCCCGATGGGGGCGGCTTCGCCATCGCCGCCGGGCTGGAGCAGGTGGTCCACTATATCCAAAACCTCCACTTTGACGAGGAGGACATCCAGTACCTGCGGGGGAAAAACTGCTTTGCCCCGGAGTTTTTGGACTATCTGCGCGGCTTCCACTTCACCGGCGACATCTGGGCCGTGCCGGAGGGTACTCCCATCTTCCCCCGGGAGCCCATTCTCACCGTCCGCGCCCCAGCCATCCAGGCCCAGTTTATTGAGACCTATCTGCTGCTGGTACTCAACCACCAGTCCCTCATCGCCACCAAGTCCAACCGAATCGTCCGGGCCGCCCAGGGCCGGCCGGTGTCCGAATTCGGCTCCCGCCGGGCCCAGGGCTCGGACGGCGCCATTCTGGGCGCCCGGTCCAGCTACATCGCCGGAGCCGGCGGTACCGCCTGCGCCATGGCCGACCTGATGTTCGGCACCCCCGCCACCGGCACCATGGCCCACTCCTGGGTGCAGATGTTCCCCGACGAGTACACCGCCTTTAAAACCTACTGCCAGGTCTACCCCCAGGCCGCCACCCTGCTGGTGGATACCTATAACGTGCTGCGCTCCGGCGTGCCCAACGCCATCCGCGTGTTCCGGGAGCTGGGCATCACCAGCGGCGGCATCCGCATCGACTCGGGCGATTTGACCTACCTGTCCAAAAAGGCCCGAAAAATGCTGGACAACGCCGGACTTCCCGGCATCAAAATCGTGGCCTCCAACTCCCTGGACGAATACATCATCCGGGACCTGCTCACCCAAGGGGCAAAAATCGACGCCTTTGGCGTGGGCGAGCGGCTCATCACCTCCAAGAGCGAGCCGGTCTTCGGCGGGGTATACAAGCTGGCCGCCATTGAGGAGGAGGACGGCGCCGTCACCCCCAAAATCAAAATCAGTGAAAACGCCGCCAAAGTCACCCTGCCGCACTTTAAAAAGGTATACCGCCTGTTTGAAAACGCCAACGGCAAGGCCATTGCCGACTATATCTGCGTACACGACGAGCAGCCCGACTTTACTCAGCCCCTGGAGCTGTTCGACCCGGAGGCCACCTGGAAGCGCAAAACCGTCACCGACTACACCGCCCGCCCCCTGCTGGTGCCCATCTTCCAGAACGGCAAGCTGGTCTATCAACTGCCCACCATTCAGCAGGCCCGGCAGCACTGCCTGCGGGAAGTGGACAGCCTGTGGGACGAGGTAAAGCGGTTCGAGTTCCCCCACAACTACTATGTGGACCTCTCTCAGAAGCTGTGGGACGTGCGCGCCGCCCTGCTGGCAGGGAGGCGCTGAGATGCGGGCCCTTCTGCTGGCCATGAACAAGGAGGCCGCCCCGCCCTTTGACAAAGGCGAACCTGTATCAAACGGCGCAGGACTCACCCTGCGCCGTCTGGGGTCAGAATTGATTGTATGCGTGTGCGGCGTCGGCAAGGTAAACGCCGCTCTGGCCGCGCAGTACCTTATCGACCGCTTCGCGCCCGGCCAGCTGTGGAACGCCGGCGTCACCGGCTGCTTCCATGACCTGCCCGCCGGAACCATCGTGGCCGCCACCGCCTGCGTCCAGCACGATATGGAAATCTTTGGCGATCCTCCGGGCCTGGTGCCTGTGCTGGACCGGGTGGAGCTGCCCTGCGCCGATGCGGAGGACACCCTGGCCCGGCTGACCGCCGCCGGATTCGAGCCCGTCTCCGGCATCGTGGCCAGCGGGGACTGGTTTGGCCGGGACCTGGAGCGGGCCGCCCACATCCGGGACCATTTTCACGCCCTGGTGTGCGACATGGAGGCCGCAGCAGCAGCTCAGGTGTGTCTGCGAAACGCCGTTCCCTTCCGCTGCGTCAAGGCGGTGTCCGACCACCTATTTCACCCCTCTCAGTACGAGGAGTACCAGGCCAACCTCCCCGGCGCCGTGGAGCGGCTTGCCCAGGCGCTGTGCGCCCTGGGGCTGGCTTAATCGCTCACCCCACCCGAACGCCGCCCTCCAGGGAAATGCGGTCGGCAATCATGGCGATGAACTCGCTGTTGGTGGGCTTGCCCTTCGCGTTGGAGACGGTGTACCCAAAGTACTTTTGCAGCGTCTCCAGGTCGCCCCGGTCCCAGGCCACCTCGATGGCGTGGCGAATGGCCCGCTCCACCCGGCTGGCGGTGGTGCCGTATTTCTTGGCCACCGCTGGATAGAGTACCTTCGTCACCGCATTGATTACCTCCATATCCGCCACCGCCAGGCCGATGGCCTCCCGCAAATACTGGTAGCCCTTGATATGGGCGGGCACGCCGATGTCATGGATGATGGCGGTAACTTGGCGCTCCAAATCCCGGCCGCCTGTCTCCTCCTCCGCCGTCTCCAAGCTAGACGCGGTAGTGAGCCGCCGGGTGCGCTCAATCACCGTCTGCGCTCGGCAGGGCTTGAGCATACAGTAGTCGCCGCCGCACTGGGAAATCTGCTCGGCCAGCATGGGGCCGCTGAAGGCAGACAGCACCAGCACCTTGGGGCGGCTCGCGCCCAGCCTTTCCAGCACTTCCAGCCCGTCTATCCCAGACAGCATCAAATCCATAACCAGCACGTCCGGCTTGTGCTGGGCGACCAGCTCCAGCAGCTGCTCGCCGCTGCCTGTCTGTCCAACCACGCACAGGTCATTCTCCTGTTCCATCATATCTGCCAGCATCCGGCGGAATTCCTCCGAAGCGTCCGCCAGCACAATCTTCTTCTTATCGCTCATGTTACTGATCCTTTCCGGTCTATGACCTTTGGTGTTGAATTACCAGTTTTTGCCTTATCAATAAAATACCACAGAATACTCCACATGGCAAGAAAGTTTTTCCATTTCCTCCAAAGTTTTCTTCGACACGGTTTTCCATTTATTTCCTTTTCCGATAGTTACAGACACACGCTTCTCTACATTATACTACAAACTGAGTTGTATTTTGGTAGAAACATTGTATAATTATAATTAAGTAGAAGTCCGAGGTGCCGCCTCTTTGCACGGCTCAATTCTATGCACAAGGGTGAAACAATTTGGCTTCAAATAGACGACATTACAGACGTTTTGACGGAAAATACTGCTACAATGGCAAGGACTTGGGCGCCTCCTACTCCGCCCGGCGCACTGTCTTCAAGCTGTGGAGCCCCGAGGCCGACCGGGTGAACCTATCCCTCTACCGGGACGATGCCTCCCCCGCCTACGCCGTTCACTCCCTGGTCTGCGGGGACCGGGGTGTTTGGTCTCTGGCCCTGGAAGGGGATCTCCATGGGATATATTACGATTATGAGGTGGAGGCCGCCGGCCTCGTCCGCCGTACCGGCGACCCCTACGCTACGGCCTGCGGCCGCAACGGAGTGCGCAGCATGGTCGTTGACCTGTCCCGCACCAACCCAGCGGGCTTTGAGCTGGATGTACCGCCCCCTCTCCAGTCTGAGCAGGTGATCTATGAGCTCCACGTCAAGGACTTCTCCTGGGACCCGGACAGCGGCGTCCCGGCCCAGTACCGCGGAACATTCAAGGCATTCTCGTGGACCGGCCCGGACGGAAAGCTTCCCCTCTGCATGGCCCACATCAAGGAGCTGGGCGTCACCCATGTGCAGCTGCTGCCCATCTTCGACTTCGGCTCGGTGGATGAGGGCGGCGACAGCGGGCAGTTCAACTGGGGCTATGACCCGGTCAACTACAACGTACCCGAGGGCAGCTACGCCACGGATCCCTCCGACGGCGCGCTCCGCATTCGGGAGTGCAAGGAGATGGTGCAGGCCCTCCACAAGAACGGCCTCCGGGTGGTGATGGACGTGGTATACAACCACACCTACGCCGCCGATTCCTGGCTGGAGCGCTCTGCGCCGGACTACTACTACCGCCAGCGGCGGGATGGCTCGCTGTCCAACGGCTCAGGCTGCGGCAACGACGTGGCCGCAGGCCGCGCCATGGTGGACAATTATATCGCCAATTCCGTGATGTACTGGGCCCGTGAGTACCACATCGACGGCTTCCGCTTCGACCTGATGGGACTTTTGACGGTGGAGCTGATGAATCGCATCCAGCGGGAACTGGACCAGGTATTCGGCCCAGGGGAAAAGCTGCTCTACGGCGAGCCCTGGCGGGCGGACGACTCTCCCATGGAGCCGGACACCCACCCCGCCCTGAAATCCAACGTGGCTCTGCTGGATTCCGCCATCGGCGTGTTCTGCGACAGCACCCGCGACGCCATCAAGGGCAGCTGCTTTCTGCGCTGCGCCCCCGGCTTTGTCAACGGCGGAACTGGATTGGAAGAGGACATCCTCCAATCCGTCACCGGCTGGCCCCGGGGTGCGTGGGAGTTTGAGCCTCACGGCTGCTCCCAGATTATTAACTATGTGTCCTGCCACGACAACCTCACCCTCTGGGACAAACTGGTGTTGTGCGCCGGGCAGAACGATTACCCGGACTCCGCCTGTTTCGCCCAGCCCCAGGATGAGCTGCTCCGTCAAAACAAGCTGGCCGCTTTCATCTATTTCACCTGCCTGGGCCGACCTTTCCTCCAGGCCGGGGAGGAGTTTGGCCGCACCAAGCTGGGCGACGGCAACAGCTACCGCTCTCCCCCGGAGATCAATATGCTCCGCTGGGAGCAGGCCGCCCGGTTCGCCCCTCTGACGGACTACTACCGGCAGCTCATCCGGCTGCGCAAGGCGCTGCCCGGCCTGTGCCGCAAATCGCCGGATGCTGCGGACTATGTGACGAACCAAACGGTACTGGCCCCCCAGGTGGTGTCCTTCCGCATCAGCCAGGGGGGACGCACCGGGGAACCGCTGTGGGTGATTTACAACGCCTCCCCCTGGGAATACGTCATCCATCTGCCCGACGAGGGCTGGGTCATCCGGGCAGACGGCCAGTGCGCCTGGCAGTCCACTCCGGTGGAGGGCTGGTCCCTGTCTGTCCCCGCTCAGAGCGGGATGCTGCTGGCCCAAACCCCGCCCACCTAAACGCCGCAAAAACAGGAGCGCCGCGCAAACCGCGGCGCTCCTTCTGCTTGTATTCAGCCTCTGCCCCATCGGGCGTCGTACTCTCTCAGAAACGCTTTCACGTAGTCCACATCCGACGGTGTGTCGATATACGCCAGCCCCCGCTTCTGCCGGGTCTCCGCCCCCTTGCCGGTGATAAGCAGCACCGACGGCTCCCGGCAGCTGAGCACCGCCTGCCGGATGGCCTCACCTCGATTGGGCTCAATGCGGCACTCGCAGGCCACGTGGGCGGCGATTTCCCCGCAGATGGACAGAGTGTCCTCCTCGCCGGAGTCCTCCTCGGTGAGAATCACCAGGTCGGAGTATTCCCCGGACACCTGGCCCAAGTCCCGGCGGCGGTCAAATGCCTTTTTCCCCGGACAACCGAACACGGTGACAAGCCGCCGGCCGGGGTACTCCTCCGCCACCGAGCGGAACAGCGTCTCAAAGCTCAGGCGGTTGTGGGCGTAATCCACGATAGCGGTCACGTCCCCGTTTTCGCTGGAGTACACCTCCATCCGCCCCGGAACCCGGGCCTTTTCCAGCCCCGCCCGGACGGCCTCCCGGGGGATGTTCAGCCCCTGGCACACCGCAATGGCGGCCAGGGCGTTGTCCACGTTGAACAGCCCCGGCATGGTCAGGCGGTAGTCTCCCCCCAGCCGGGCCGCGTCCACCTGAAACAGAATGTCGCCCCCCACCTTGCGCACATCGTGCCCATACACACTGGCGGCGGGATTGCGCCGGGAACAGGTGAATACCGCCGCGCCAGGAACACTTTGGGCAGCCTCCAGCGACTCCTGGGCGTGGTCGCAGTCCAGGTTGACACAGGAGAAGTCCGCCTGGGCGAAGATCTTCAGCTTGGAGCGGAAATAATCCTCAAAATCCGGGTGCTCGATGGGGGAGATGTGGTCCATACCGATATTTAAAAACGCGGCGGCGGTGAAGCCCACTCCCAAGGTGCGGTGGTACTTCAGCGCCTGGCTGGACACCTCCATCACCAGATACTCCATCCCGGACATCCGTGCGTTGTAAAAGTGCTTTTGCAGCTCCAGGGGCTCCGGAGTGGTGAGATGAGACTCAAACCGCTCCACCCCGTCCCAGGTCTCGATGGAGGAGATCACCCCGCAGGACTTGCCCATAGGGACCAGATATTCGTCTAAAATATACTTCAGATAGTAAGCGGTGGACGATTTCCCTTTGGTGCCGGTGATGCCGATGACATTGAGATGCCGGCAGGGGTAATTGTAGTACATTGCGGCCATGTCGGCCATGACTGGACGGATATCCCCCACCAGGATACCGGGCAGGTCCACCCCCGGATAGGGTGTCTCACTGACGTAGGCGAACGCCCCCCGCCGGGCGGCATCCGCCAGATACTCGGGTTTAAAATGAGCGCCCTTGCAGATAAAGAGGGTGCCGGGGACCACCTCCTGGGAGTTACAGGACACCAGCTCCACCGGCCGGTTTTTCACCTCATCGGGCATGGAGCCGGCAAGGCCGTACTCCCCCGGCAGGTAGTCTCTCAACAGGTGCAGCGTCAGACTCATGGGTAAAACCTCCCCAATCTCAAATGGTGCGCAGGGGATAGCCGCACCGCTCCACCGCCCGCTCGGCCATGACCATCATGGCGTCCAGATAAAAATGGGGCAGCGGGTGGTAGGTGGAAAATACGGACAGCTCGGTGCAAGCCAGAATGGCGCAGTCGCATCCGGAGCGGCGGATGGCCCGGTCAATATGGGCGAACTTCTCCCGGCTGCCCTTCTCCCCCTGCTTGATCTCATCGTAGATGATGGACATCACCAGCCGCTGGGTGTCCGGGTCGGGGACCACGGCCTCCAGGCCAAAGGCGGCGCACTCCTTCTGATACAGCCCCGTTTGGATGGTGCCGTCGGTGCCCAGAATGCCGGGGCGCTTTTTCCCCTGGGCGGCCAGCACGGCGGCAGTCTCCCGCAGCATATGGATGATGGGCACGCCTATCTCCCCCTGGAGCCGGTCGGCAAAGTAGTGGGAGGTGTTACAGGGGATGGCCAGCGCTGTGCAGCCGCAGCTCTCCAGCATTTTTGCGTCCCTCAGCAGCCGCTGGTACAGCTCCTCGGTGTCCCCGGAGAGGATGGCGGCGGTGCGGTCGGGTATGCCCGTGTCCGACAGGATGACTGCGGGGAGATGCTCCTGGTCCCGGGCCGCGTCGGTGCGGTCCAGCACAAACTGGTAGAACACCTGGGTAGCCTGGGGGCCCATGCCGCCCAATACCCCTAATTTTGATTCTTGTTTCATGGATATATCCTCTATTGCGTTTTGCTCCGGCGGAAGGGGCAAGCCCCTCCCCTACAGAGATCAGGTTTCCGGTTTTTTGCAGTACTTGTTGAAGCGCACCCAGCAGCCAATGTGATTTTTCCAGATGCGCCAGGTGCGTTTCAGGGTGTAATCCGGGCGGTACTCCATGGAGTGGTGGTCCGCCCCGGCGCGGAATAACGCTCTCATCTCCCCGTGGTAGTTCTTAGGAATAAAACGATAGGCCAGCCGCCGGGGAATCATCCGCCAGATAGAGCGGTTTTTCACCACTGTGAGGGGCAGGTCCCTCCCCTCCACCAAGTCGCCCACCAGGTATTGGGCGATGTTGTGGCCCGACCCAGTGACGTAGTAATTGCTGCGCCCCTGGCGAGTGTTGATCTCAAACGCCTTATATTTGCCGTCCCGCCGGTCATACTTGATGTCGAAATTGGAGAAGCCCACGTAGCCGATGTCCTCCAGCATCCCCCGAATCCTGTCGCACAGCTCCTGGTCGTGCTCGGTGATGATGACGGCGTGATTGCCGATGCCGTGGGGGGAGTGCTCCTCCAGCAGCACGTGGCCCAGACACATCAGCTTCACCTTGCCGTGGGTGTCGGAGTAGTTGGTGAGCACCCGCATATAGGTGTCGTCCCCCGGAATAAACTCCTGTAAAATCATTTTACCCGGATAACCTGCGGCGTACACCTCGTCTAAGGCGGCCAGCAGCTCGTCCCAGCTCTGGCAGATATACACCTTTTTCAGCTCCCGGTGGCCGGTGGCCCAGTAGGCCACGCCGTCCGCCGGCTTGGCCACGTAGGGCGCGCCCCAGGGCAGCTGGAACTCATGCCCCATGGCCCCATCGTACACAAAGGTGGCCGGATGGTCGATGTCATATTGATCGCACAGGGCGTAAAACTGTTCTTTGTCAGTGAGCTTGTCCAGCAGCTCCCCGCTGATATAATTGCACGTTACATTGGGCGGAAACCGGTCCTTCAGATGGGCGGCCATTTTCACATAGCTGTCCCCGCAGCCGATGACCAGCACCGTTTTGTCCCCGCACTCGGCGGCCACATTCTTCACGTTTTGAAGGAACACAGCCTCGTCCTCATTTTCCAGGCAGGGCCGGTAGTCGATGATGGCGCTGTAGGAGCAGGGGAAGGACACGAACTTGCCAAAGGCGATGCTTTTGACTCCATAGGCCTCGTGAAAGGCGCGGGCCACGCTGTACACGTTGATGTCCCCGCCAAACAGCAAAGGCTGAAAATTGTACTCTGACACTTGAAATCAGGCTCCTTTGATTTAGTAACCGGGAGAACCGCCCTCTGCGCGCTGGCAGGAGCTTCATCCCCCGGCCCGCCGGACCAGGAACACCCCTGAAACCTGAGAGAGCTTGTTCACCACGGCGGACAGCTCCGTCTTGTCCTTGACGGACAGCTCCAGGTTCACCATGGCGTAGCCGTCGGGCTGGCTCCGGGCGGAGATGTTGTTCAGCCGCACCTTCTGGGCGGACAGGGCCATGGCCACGTCCAGGGCCAGGCCGTCCCGGTCCTTGGCGGAAATCTCCAGAGACGTGCGAAAGGTGGCCTCCCCGGACTCCGCCCAGTCTACCTTTACCCACCGCCCCGCCTCCTCCGGCTTACGCCTCGCCGGGTCGGCGTTGGGGCAGTCCTGCCGGTGGATGGACACGCCATATCCCCGGGTGATGAAGCCCACCACCGGATCTCCCGGCACGGGGGTGCAGCATTTGGAGAACTTCACCATGCAGTTGTCCAGCCCCTCCACGATGATGCCGTTTTCCGAGTGGCGGGACTTGGCCTGCGCTCCCGCCTTGCCCGCGGGGAAAATCGTCTCTCCTGAGGACACCGCCGTGCGCAGTGCCTCAGCCTCAGCCCGCTGACGCTCCAGCCGGCCCAGACGGGTCATCTCCTCCTTCATCCGGCCCACTGCCTTCTGAGCGGACATCCCGCCATAGCCAATGGCGGCATACAGCTCGTCCAGGGCCCCAAAGCGCACCCGGCGCAGCAACGTATCCAGCAGGTCGGGCGTTGCAGTGATGGCGGCGATGGACAGCCCCGCGTGCTTCAGCTCCGTTTCAAAGGAAGCGCGTCCGGTGGCGATGTTCTCCTCCCGGCGCTCCTTTTTGAACCACTGGCGGATTTTATTGCGGGCCTCGTTGGACTTGCAGATTTTCATCCAGTCCCGGCTGGGCCCCTTGGCGGACTTGGAGATGATGATCTCCACAATGTCGCCGTTTTTCAGCGGCGTCTCAAAGGTGACGATGCGCCCGTTCACCCGCGCCCCCGTCATGGAATTGCCCACGGCGGAGTGGATGGAGTAGGCAAAGTCGATGGGCGTGGCCCCGGCGGGCAAGCTTTTCACGTCTCCGTTGGGGGTGAAGACGAATACCTCGTCGGCGAACATATCCACCCGCAGCGTGCGCACAAACTCATCCGGATCGGTGTCCTGCTGGCTCTCCAGCAGCTTGCGCACCCACTCAAACTCCCGCTCGGTGCCCAGGTTGCTGTTGGCCATCCCTTGCTTGTATTTCCAGTGGGCCGCCACACCGTATTCCGCCGTCTGATGCATCTGCCAAGTGCGAATCTGCACCTCAAAGGGGATGCCGTCCCGGCCCACCACGGTGGTGTGCAGCGACTGGTAGCCGTTGGGCTTGGGCGTTCCGATATAGTCCTTGAAGCGACCCAGCACCGGCTTGAACATATCGTGGATGCAGCCCAGCACGTTGTAGCAGCTGGGGATGTCGTCCACCATCACGCGGAAGGCGTATATGTCGAAAATCTCCCGGATGGTCTTGTTCTGGGCGTACATCTTTCGGTAGATAGAGTACAGATGCTTCAGCCGCCCGTACACCGTGCAGTGCAGCCCATCCTCATTCAGCCGCTCCTCAATCTGCTTTTGCATCCGCTCCAGAAATTCGGAGTTCTCCCGGGTCAGCTCGTTCAGGGCCTCCTCCACATCGTGAAAGCCCACCGGGTCCAGGTAGCACAGGGCCAGGTCCTCCAGCTCCCACTTCAGCTTCTGCATTCCCAGCCGGTGGGCAATAGGGGCATAGACCTCCATCGTCTCCAGGGACTTCTCCTTCTGCTTCACGTCGGACTGATATTGAAGCGTGCGCATATTGTGCAGCCGGTCGCACAGCTTGATGAGAATCACCCGCACGTCCTTGGCCATGGCCATGAACATCTTGCGCAGGTTTTCCATCTGCTCGTCCTCCCGGGAGGTGTACTGCATCCGGGTGAGCTTGGTCACCCCCTCCACCAGATCGGCCACCTGGGGGGAGAACAGCCGGGCGATGTCGTCGTGGGTGGAGTCGGTGTCCTCAATGCAGTCGTGGAGCAGCGCGGCGATGATGGAGTCCTGGTCCAGCTCCAGCTCGGTAATGATCTCCGCCACCGCGATGGGGTGGATGATATAGGGCTCTCCGCTTTTGCGCAGCTGAGACCCGTGGTGTTTATCAGCATACTCAAAGGCCGCCCGGATGCGGGCCAGGTCGGCGGCGGGATTGCTCTCCCGAATATGCTGCTCCAATGCTTCATAGCGTTCATGAGCCAGATCCATCATGTGATACCTCCATGGGGCCGCGCCCCGTCATTCCTCGTTCATCCATCTTCGCAGCTGGCGCATCAGCTCCGCCTGCTCCAAATCCACCTTGTGCTCCGGGCGGCACAGCAGCACGCGCTCCTGCTCCAGCTGAATCAGCCCCCGGTCGCCCATCACATACAGGCATACCAGCGTCCGCCCGTAAGCGCAGCGTCCGTCGGACTGGCGGGCGGCCTGCTTGAGCAGCTGGGGGCTCGCGTCCACGCCGCCGCAGGCACACGCCCCCTCTAAAAACCGCCACAGCCGGGTGAAATCCTGCCGGGAGGGCAGCAGCAGCCCCGCCTCCCATCGGGAGAGCAGCTCCCCCTCCCGCAGCCGCCGGAACAGCTCCTGCTCCAGCTGGGCCCGGGTGGGAGCGGGGCGCAGATCGCTCACCTGGAGCTGCACCGTGCGGCTGCCCCGGAACTCATTGATCTGAGGGGTGAATAACAGGTCCAGCCGGTCCCCTGTTGACACGCCGCACTCTGTCGAGTTGGCGGAAAAGAAAATGGCGTCCAGCACCACCCCATCCCGCCGCACCTTCATCTTGAGGTGGCGGCCGTTTCCCACGTCGCAGCAGGACAGCACCGCCGCTGAGCGCAGCAAAAACACCGGCTTTGGGTTCCCCGTGCCAAAGGGCTCCAGGGCGGACAGCGCCTCCACCTGAGGGCAGGTGAGCTGCGCGCAGCTGTCAATCTCCGCATCCACGTCAATGGCGGTCTCCATGGGCCGCCCCCCGGTGTAGGCGGACACCAACGCCTTCAGCCGTGCCGCCAACAGGGGAATGTTTTCCTCTAAAATGGTAAAGCCCGCCGCCATTTCATGGCCGCCGTAGCCCTCCAGCAAATCGGCGCACTGATCCAGCGCCCCAAACAGGTTAAATCCGCCAAAGGACCGGCAGGACCCCTTTCCCTTCCCGTTCTCCAGGCAGATGATAAAGGCGGGGCAGGAATACCGCTCCGTCAGGCGGGAGGCCACAATGCCCACCACTCCCTGATGCCAGCCTTCTCCGGCCAGCACAATGCAGCCGGGCTCCTCCACCCCCTCCAGCATGGCGGCGCACTGCTCCAGGATGTCCATTTCGATGGCCTGCCGCTCCCGGTTCAGCCTGCACAGGGTGTGAGCCAGCACCTCTCCCCGGTCCTCCTCCCGGGTGAGCAGCAGCTCCAGCGCCACCATGGCCTGTTCAATGCGCCCGGCGGCGTTAATGCGCGGAGCCAGGCCGTAGCCGATGGTCACAGCAGTGGGAACAGCCCCCGGCTCCAGCCCTGCCTCCCGTATCAGGGCGCGCAGGCCGGGCCGGTTTGTCCGCCCCAACAGCTCCAGGCCTTGACGCACCAGGGCCCGGTTTTCTCCCGTCAGGTGCATCACATCCGCCACCGTTCCCACGGCGGCCAGCTCTCCAAAACGAAGAAACACCCGCTCCCGCTCCTCCGCGGGGGCCAGCGCCTGGGCCAGCTTCAGCGCCACCCCCACCCCCGCTAACTCCGGGAAGGGGTAGCCGCAATCGGGCCGCCGGGGGTCCACCACTGCGCAGGCGGCGGGCAACTTCTCCTTGCACTGGTGGTGGTCGGTGATCACCACTTCCACCCCCAGCGACCGGGCAAACTCCACCTCAGCAACGGCGGTGATCCCGCAGTCCACCGTGATAATCAGGCTCACGCCCCCCTCCGCCAGCCGGGCCACGGCGCTCTTGTTCAACCCGTAGCCCTCCTCCGTGCGCTCGGGAATATAGCTGACCACCTTCGCCCCCATCCCGGCCAGGGCCTCGGTGAGCAGGCAGGTAGAGGTGATACCGTCCACATCATAGTCGCCGTATACCGCGACGGTCTCGCCCTGTTCCACCGCCCGGCGGATTCGCTCCACCGCCTTGTCCATGTCCCGCAGCAGAAAGGGATCGTGAATATGCTCCCAGCCGCTGGCCAAGAAGCGTTCCGCTTCCTCCGGGCCGTCCAGCCCTCGCGCCGCCAGCACCGCCG
>OFGP01000474.1_pt1 | contig 39369 bp, 27 predicted proteins | sample 1521781 | NCBI WGS metagenome assembly OFGP01 (sample SAMEA3504113, study PRJEB24116) | mouse gut metagenome | biome: mouse gut; feature: mouse-associated habitat; material: faeces | place: Denmark | collected 2011
GTACCCGCCGCAAGAGTACCTTATAAGAAGAAGGTTCCCTGTGATGAAGAAGAGGAAGGGATGGACAGCAGCTGATCCTCAGGTCGACCTGTGGCAGACAGGGAATATGGGAGAAGGAAATATCAAGTTTACATAATATGAGATATAACAATATAATCTGTGCTAATTTTATAGAGAGACCGAACCGATTTACGGCTTACGTAAATATTGCCGGGGAGCGGACGAAGGTTCATGTCAAGAATACCGGGAGATGCCGGGAACTGCTGCAGGACAATGCAGTGGTCTATCTGGAACAAAGTGCAAATCCGGCACGCACTACGTCCTATGACCTGGTTGTGGTGAATAAGGATGGAAGATTGATCAACATGGATTCCAATGCGCCGAACAGGGTGGTAGGTGAGTGGCTGGAGAACGGCGGCCTTTATCGGGATGTCAGCCTTGTAAGACGGGAGAGGACTTTCGGGAATTCCCGCTTTGATTTCTATGTGGAGAGTGCGTCGGGTGATAAAGCCTTCGTAGAAGTTAAGGGCGTTACATTGGAGAATGACAATATAGCGGCATTCCCCGATGCCCCTTCCGAGCGTGCCGTAAGGCACGTGGAAGAATTGATGGCAGCACATGCACAGGGATATGATGCCTGTCTGATCTTTGTGGTCCAGATGAAGGATATTCTTCGTGTGGAACCGAACTGGTCGACTCATCCTGAGTTTGGCGAAGCATTGAAGAAGGCAAGAAATTCCGGGGTACGGCTGCTTGCCTATGACTGTCTGGTGGAGACAGACAGTCTGATGATCAATGAGCGGATTCCGGTAGTGCTGGACAGTCTTGATCTGATCGCTTCACCGCTGCTTGCCTGGTATGATGCCGGCAGGAGGATTTTGCCATGGCGTGAGGAACCGACTCCCTATCATGTGTGGCTGTCTGAGATCATGCTGCAGCAGACAAGAGTAGAAGCCGTGAAACCTTATTATGACCGATTTTTGAAGCATCTTCCGGATATAGAGAGTCTGGCGGCAGTGGAGGAAGAGCAGCTTTTGAAATTGTGGGAGGGACTGGGATATTATAACAGAGCCAGAAACCTGAAGAAATCTGCGGTAAAGATTATGGAGGAATACGGCGGTGAGATGCCGGGAGAGTATGAACAACTGATCGGACTTGCCGGGATAGGCAGTTATACGGCAGGAGCTGTTGCTTCGATTGCTTTTCATAAGGCGGTTCCTGCGGTGGACGGGAATGTGCTGCGGATCATATCCCGGCTGCGAATGGATGACAGGGATATTCTGGATGCACGGGTCAGGAAATCCATAGAAGCGGAGCTGCAGGCCGTGATGCCGAAAGACAGGCCAGGTGACTTTAATCAGGCGCTGATGGAGCTGGGGGCTATGGTATGTATTCCCAATGGAGCGCCTAAGTGTGGGGAATGTCCGTGGCGGGAATTTTGTCAGGCAAGAATACAAAACTGCATTTCGGAGTATCCTAAGAAGGCGCCTAAGAAGCCGCGTAAAATAGAGAATAAGACAGTACTGGTGCTTCTGGATGAGCATTGTGTGGCGCTTCATAAGCGGGAGGAAAAGGGGCTGCTTGCCGGTATGTATGAGTTTCCCATGCTGGAAGGGCATAAGAGCGAGGAAGAAGTACTCTCTTATTTAAAGCAGTCCGGCCTTTCACCCCTGCGCATACAGAGATTAGAACCGTCAAAGCATATTTTTACGCATAAGGAATGGCATATGATCGGTTATCAGGTACGCGTGGATGAACTGATGAAGGCAGACACGGCGGATGAGAACGGGAAGGACATGCGGCAGAGAAACAGGCAGGAATATATTTTTATTGACCCTGTGGAAACAGGAAGCAGATATCCGATTCCATCGGCATTTGCCGCTTATGCGGATTATATGGAAATGAAGCGTGGCATTTAACAGGAGAAGCAGATCTTTTATTGCCGGATTGTCTGTGCAGCACGTCAGGGCATGCAGATATATCGGAGATCAGGAAAGTCTGATAAGGAGAAATAAGGATATGAAATTATTATCAGTTGCCATACCAAGCTATAATTCGGAGATGTATATGCGCAAGTGCATTGATTCACTGCTTGCGGGCGGGGAGGATGTGGAAATTCTGATCGTGAATGACGGTTCCACAGACAGGACGGGAGCCATTGCAGATGAGTATGCGGCCAGATATCCTTCTATTGTTAAAGCGATTCATAAGGAGAACGGAGGACATGGATCGGCGGTCAATGCGGGACTGGAACAGGCTGCGGGTTTGTATTTTAAAGTGGTTGACAGTGATGACTGGGTGAAAGAGAGCGCTTATTTCAGGATTTTGGAGACGCTGAGAGATATCACCACAGGGGATTCCAGCCTGGATATGTTGATCAGTAATTTTGTCTATGAGAAAGAGGGCGAGAAGAAACATAAGGTCATGAAATACAGGCATGCGCTGCCGCAGGATCGGATCTTTACATGGAATGATGTAAAGCATTTTCATAAAGGACAGTATATTTTGATGCATTCCGTTATTTTCCGAACCAGATTGTTGAAGGAATGCGGACTGAAGCTTCCGGAACACACTTTTTATGTGGATAATATCTTTGTGTTTGAGCCGCTTCCTTTCGTGAAGAATATGTATTATCTGGATGTGAATTTCTATCGTTATTATATAGGAAGAGAAGGACAATCGGTCAATGAGGAGATTATGTTATCCAGAGTAGACCAGCAGATCAAGGTTAATAAGATTATGATCGATTATCTGGCGGAGAATAAAGCGAAAGTGATCACCAGGCGAAAACTGAAAAATTATATGTTTAATTATCTGGAGATCATAACGGTTATTTCTTCTATACTGCTGATCAGGGCCGGGACGGAGGAGGCTCTGGAGAAGAAACAGGAATTATGGCAGTATATCAAACAGAAAGATATGAGGATATATATGCGCCTGCGGTATGGCGTATTGGGAAATTCCATGAATCTGCCGGGAAAGGGCGGGCGGAAGATGTCGGTGGAAGGATACAAACTCTGTCGAAGATTTTATAAGTTTAACTGAGGATCAGTTTCTGAGCAGACAAAATCCGTAACAGCCGATGATGGATGTTACGGATTTTCTTTTTCTGAATATACGTATGTGCAATTTGTGTTTTATTTCAAACTGCCCTGCTGTATTATGCTATGTCAGGATCAGTTGTCAGCCGATCTTAGGGTTGCGCTTTCTACGGCTCTGTGTACTGTGGTAGAAGTTGAGCAGTACATCTGAGCGGTACACCAGTCCGTACATGACTGCGGCCAGAATGAAAGCAGTCATTACATCGAACAGAGAATGCTGTTTGATGAATACGGTCGACATAATAATAGAAGTACACAGGAGGAAAGAACCGATTCGAATGCTCCTGTATTTTTTCAGTTGCCGGCTTCTCATAACAGCTATATGGCAGCCAAGCGAATTGTAAACATGAATGCTGGGCCATAGATTGGTGGGAGTATCCGCACGATACAGCGCGGCCACCAGATCAGTGAATATATTGTCTCTTGGCATCGTATAGGGCCGCAGGTGATGACCGTTGGGCCACAAAGTGGATACCAGAAGGAAGATCGTCATTCCGGTAAACAGGAATGTACAGGTTTTGAAATAGTCCTCTTTATTGCGGAAGAAAAAGTATACTATGACCACTGCTACATAGGCAAACCAGAGAAGGTATGGTATGACAAATACTTCGCAAAATGGAATATAGTCGTCGAAAGCCACATGAATGACACGATAATGACTTGTGACAGTCCGCTCCAGATGTCCGAACCATGACAAATATATAATACCGTAGATAATCAGTGGAACGGCGTGCCTGTATTTTTGAATGAATTGTACGGGCAGACTTTTGCCAAACAGCAGTTTCTGTCTGGAAGAGTCCTGCTGTCGTGGTGTTTTTTGATAGTTCTTAGCAATTTTTTCCATAATAATAATTCCCCATCTGTCTGACGACGTTTGTGATGATCCCCGTAGATAAAGTATCAAGTGAGGAGGATCTTATGTGACTTGCTGTCAGTTCATAGAAGATATCATAGCAGATTAGATGGAAAAGTCAAAATAAGATTTCCATAAATATTTCTTAATTTTTTCTGAAAAAGTGTCCATTATGTTCAATGTTTTACACTAAAAACCGAATTCTTTGTCGAAGGCAGGAGACACTGATCCAGTCAGACTTTAAATAAACTTCTCCATCCGTGTGTACCCATAAGGGGGCGGAGGTTTTGAGCTGGACAGCGGAAGCAGTATAGTGGCTGATCTTTGGAAAAAGATAGTGTTTGCCGAAAAATGCGGTAGGCAGTGCAAACAGGATTAAAAGTTTGGGCAGGTCTCCGACAACGCACAGATCCAGCAGTCCGTCCTGGTTATCCGCCTGAGGACAGAAACAAAAGCCGCCTCCCTCAAAAGGATGGATCATAAGGGCTGTAAACAGCAGTTTCGGTATATAAATTGTCTCACTGCCGTCCAACGTTATCTCACAGGAAATGGCTTTGGCGGCAAACAGCTGCTTCAAAGCGATACACAGATAGGTAAGTTTCCCCAGTCTTAATTTATTTAAGGCGTTCTTGATCGGTGAGGATAAAGCTTCTTCGCAGACGGCGGCATCGAATCCGATCCCACTGCTGACGATAAAATATCTGCTTCTATGTGTGGGATGGCTGTGAAGGCGGGATGTAACATCCGCATTGCTTTCATAGGTCAGGATTCCAAGGTCGATCATATGGGGATTGGATTCCTCCAGAATGTGCAGCAACAGTTCTTTGGGATCAGCGCTTAATTTGAGCGCTCTTGCCAGGTCGTTACTTGAGCCGGTAGGAATATAACCGATGCTGACCAGTTCGAAATTTTCGATGCCCTGCAGCGCTTCGTTGACCGTACCGTCACCGCCCAGGATGATCAGATTGGCGGGGCGGCCTGTGGAAGTAATCTGTCTTACAAGTTCAGTCACGTGTCCGATGTGGGTAGACTCATACAGCTGGTAAGAGACTTTTCTTTCGGATAAAATGGATTCCAGTGACTGCCAGATGGACATCCCTTTGCCGGATTTGGAGCCGGGATTCATGATAATATGGTACATAGCCTTTGTGCTTCCTCTGTTTATTCTAAACATTCTTACGAACAGCGCGGAAGGTGCGCAGTTCTGATTGCCGGTTACTTCTATAAATAAATATATTCACTGTAACAGTATAACATGTTCTACATGCGGCCCGCCACAAATTTATCATAACATATTGTTGCGCCCGGAATCATGCATATGATATACTTATACGTGATTTTGGACAATATCGGTAATAATGGAAAGCTGTATGGTTTTAATAAAGAAAGGCAGGAACAGGGAATGTATTCATTGGAGGAAGTAAGGGCAACGGATCCGCAGATTGCGCAGGCCATCGAGGCGGAACAGAAGAGACAGAATTCACATATCGAGCTGATCGCATCCGAGAACTGGGTGAGTAAGGCCGTCATGGCAGCCATGGGCAGTCCGTTGACGAACAAGTACGCAGAGGGATATCCCGGTAAGAGATATTATGGTGGCTGTGAATGTGTAGATGTGGTGGAAGAGCTGGCAAGAGACAGGGCTAAAGAGCTGTTTGGGTGCGAGTATGTCAATGTACAGCCGCATTCGGGAGCGCAGGCTAATATGGCGGTATTTTTTGCCGTTATGGAGCCGGGCGATACTTTTATGGGAATGAATCTGGATCATGGCGGACATCTGTCGCATGGTTCACCGGTCAATATGTCGGGCAAATATTTTAATTGTGTGCCCTATGGCGTAAATGATGAGGGATTTCTTGATTATGATAATGTGCGAAGGATTGCTTTGGAATGCAGACCGAAAATGATCGTAGCAGGGGCTTCCGCGTATGCAAGGACGATCGATTTTAAGAAATTCAGAGAAATCGCCGATGAAGTGGGAGCTGTGCTGATGGTTGATATCGCACATATTGCCGGCCTTGTGGCTGCGGGACTGCATCCAAGTCCGATTCCCTATGCCCATGTTACTACGACGACTACACATAAAACACTGCGCGGCCCCAGGGGCGGTATGATTATGGCAGGCCAGGAAGCGGCAGATAAGTTTAATTTTAACAAAGCAATCTTCCCCGGCACACAGGGAGGGCCGTTGATGCATGTGATTGCGGCGAAGGCTGTCTGCTTTAAGGAGGCGCTGGAACCTTCCTTTAAAGAATATCAGCAGGGTGTGATCGATAATGCGCAGGCGCTTTGTAAGGGGTTGCAGAAAAGAGGGATCAAGATTGTATCCGACGGAACGGACAATCATCTGATGCTGGTGGATTTGACTGCTTACGATGTGACCGGTAAAGCGCTGGAGAAGCTTCTGGATGAAGCGCATATTACCGCGAATAAGAATACCATTCCCAATGATCCCAGATCACCTTTTGTCACGAGTGGTGTCCGTCTTGGTACGCCGGCGGCTACATCCCGCGGCCTGAATACAGATGATATGGATCAGGTTGCAGAGGCAATATCGATTGTCATCAAGGAAGGCGAGGCAGGGATTGATAAGGCTCGGGCGATCGTTAAGACTTTGACAGATAAGTATCCGCTGATCTGATCAATTTATAAGTATATAATGAATCCGGAGAAAGAAGGGACAGACAATGAGATGGTTTGTCCCTTTCCTTTTATTTCGCGGGCAGGTACGTCCGACTTGGCTGACTGACATTGGTTCATATGTTTTCATGTTTATATGTTCCTATGTACTTATGTGCTTCGCCGAGAGCAGAGTCCTGTTGCAGTAAATGAAAAATCTTGAACTGAGCTGTTGCGTGGATACACATTTTTCACAAATTGTACTTGCTATTATTATGCAGTTATGCTAGAATATCTTTCGGTGACAAACAGGTGTCTTTAGAGCAGAGACTTCTACGGACGATTGTACGTGTGTTGAATACATCGAGGTGACGCAGAAGCCTTTTAAGCTGGAAATATGTGGATGGGAAGGCAAGAATGCGATATGCGGGGAAAAAACGGCTATTTTGTGGTGAAGCAGAAGGCTGTTCCGGAAGTTCTACTGAAGGTGGTAGAGGCCAAGCGGCTGGTGGAATCCGGAAAGGCTGTATCCATACAGGAAGCGGTTGACGCAGTAGGGATCAGCCGCAGTTCTTTCTATAAATATAAAGATGATATTTTTCCTTTTCATGAAAATGCGCAGGGAACAACACTAACCCTCACATTCCAGATGAATGACGAGACGGGACTTTTGTCCGATGTGCTTAAAATTGTGGCGGATTACGGAGCCAATATTTTGACGATTCATCAGAGTATTCCGATCAATGGGGTGGCATCGCTGAGCCTGAGCGTGCAGGTTCTCCCGACTACGGGGGATGTTTCTGAGATGATCGAAGCCATGGAGGAAAAACACGGGGTCCATAATGTAAGGATTCTGGCACAGGAGTAGCCGAAGAGACGATAAGGAACTGTCGAGACTGTAATACGATAGGGAAAAGGGATTAAGGAAGGAGCAGCATTATGATTCATGTGGCGGTATTGGGATACGGAACGGTGGGGAGCGGTGTCGTGGAAGTCATCGAGACGAATAAAGAAGCGATCGATAAACGATCGGCGGCAAATTTAAATATCAAATATATTCTGGATCTGAGAGATTTTCCAGGGGATCCGTATGAGAATAAGGTTGTGCACGAGTATGATATTATTCTGAACGACCCGGAGGTTGCGATTATCTGTGAGACGATGGGGGGACTTCATCCTGCTTATGAATTTTCAAAGCAGGCGCTGCTTGCCGGTAAAAGCGTGTGTACTTCCAATAAGGAGCTGGTCGCCAGCCATGGCCCGGAGCTGATCAGAATTGCCAGAGAGAATCATTGCAACTATTTGTTTGAAGCAAGCGTAGGCGGCGGCATTCCGATTATAAGACCTTTAAACTATTCTCTGACAGCAGAAAAAATAGACTCGATAACCGGTATTTTAAATGGCACTACGAACTATATTTTAACTAAGATGGATAAGGAAGGCGCTGATTTCGAGGAAGTGTTGAAAGAAGCGCAGGATAAGGGATATGCGGAGAGAAATCCGGAGGCGGATGTGGAAGGATATGACGCATGTCGTAAGATCGCGATCCTTTCATCGCTGATGTGCGGTAAGAATGTCGGATATGAAGAGATTTATACAGAAGGGATCACGAAAATATCATCACGTGATTTCCTATATGCCAAACAGATGGATAAGTCCATAAAGCTGTTGGCTATGAGCAGGGACAGGGAAGATGGATTTTTTGCAATGGTGGCTCCCTTTTTGATTCCCAGGTCGCATCCGCTCTACAGTGTAAACGGTGTGTTTAATGCAGTCTACGTACATGGAAATATGTTGGGAGATTCCATGTATTACGGGCGGGGAGCCGGCAAGCTTCCAACAGCAAGCGCGGTGGTTTCGGATGTTGTGGACTGTGCGAGACATCTGGGCAAGACGGTCATGTGCTTCTGGGAAAATGAGGATGTACGGGTTGCCGATATTGAGACGGATCAGGGGAAATATTTTGTCAGGGTCGACAGCGGTCGGAGAGAGGCGGTAATGGAAGCTTTTGGAGCGTTGGCGGAGATCAGTGTGGGAATTTCAGAGGAATTTGCTTTCATTACCCAGGTGATGACGGAAAGAGAATTCAATGAGAAGATAAAGAAAGCCGGCGGGTGCATTAACCGGATCAGGATGCTTAGTGCATAAGAGCTGTGAGATGGCATTCTGCCAGTATGGCGGCGCGGATTTCCAGGAGGTAACCCGGCGTGCTTTTCGTGGAAAATATAACAGGAATGAGAGTGTGTTGAGACAGAGGAGCAGGAAATGAAGAAAGTAGTGAAATTTGGCGGCAGTTCTTTGGCCAGTGCGGAGCAGTTTAAGAAGGTAGGAGACATCATACGGGCTGATAAGGAGCGTAAATTTGTGGTTCCTTCCGCACCGGGGAAAAGGAATGTCGAAGATACGAAGGTAACAGATATGCTGTATGCCTGTTATGATCTGGCAGAGGCAGGTAAGGATTTTAAGGCGCAGATGAAGGCGATCAAAGACCGGTACCAGGAGATTATCGACGGATTGGAATTAAAGCTTTCTCTGGAGGAAGAGTTTAAGATTATTGAGAAGAATTTCAAGAATAAGTCGGGCAGCAATTATGCGGCTTCCCGTGGAGAATACTTAAATGGCATCATAATGGCAGAGTATCTTGGTTTTACATTTGTGGACGCTGCCGAGGTCATCTTTTTTGATGAAAATGGCGAGTGTAATGCGGAAATAACCAATGAGAAAATGAGAGAAAGACTGGAAAAGCTTGATGCGGCGGTGATTCCCGGCTTTTACGGCGCGTATGCGGATGGTACGGTGAAGACTTTTTCCAGAGGAGGGTCTGATATCACCGGTTCGATCGTTGCACGGGCGATCAAGGCGAATGTGTATGAGAACTGGACGGATGTGTCGGGATTTCTGATTGCCGATCCACGTATTATCTTTAAACCTGAAGGGATCGAGACGATCACATACAAGGAACTGCGTGAGCTGGCCTATATGGGTGCTTCGGTGCTGCATGAGGACGCTATCTTTCCGGTCAGGCGTGAAGGGATTCCGATCAACATTCGCAATACGAATGCTCCGGATGATAACGGTACATGGATCGTGGAGAGTACCTGCCAGAAATCGAAGTACGTAATCACGGGTATTGCCGGCAAGAAAGGGTTCTGTGCCGTGAATATTGATAAAGATATGATGAATTCGGAGATTGGCTTTGGGCGTAAGGTGCTGCAGGCTTTTGAGGAGAACGGAATTTCCTTTGAGCATGTACCGTCTGGTATCGATACGATGACAGTGTTTGTACACCAGGATGAATTTATGCATAAGGAGCAGAGAGTCGTGTCGGCGATTCACAGACTTGCCGATCCGGACCGCATTGATATTGAAGGGGATTTTGCATTGATCGCTGTCGTAGGACGGGGGATGAAGTCCACCAGAGGAACGGCCGGCAGGATATTTTCTGCTCTGGCACACGCTAATGTCAATGTCAAAATGATAGACCAGGGATCCAGTGAGCTGAATATTATCATCGGCGTGTCGAACGCTGATTTTGAGACTGCGATCAAGGCGATCTATGATATTTTTGTTCTGATGCAGATTTAGCGTGAGAAGAACTTCTAATCACTCGCAGCAAAGGCTGCTTCGCGAAGAAATTCCAGATTTGCTCCGCAAATCATTCTCTCAGACAAGCCTGCTTGTTTTGGGATTTGAGATTCCGCGAAGCGGAATCATGGGGTTAGATTAAAAATCAAAGACTTTCAGCTTTCTATTTAAGCAGTATTGCAGGCAGGCTTGCAATATGCATGGAGGTTAGTGTGAACAGATTGGACAAAGAGGAGGCGGCATGCGTAATGCATTGCTGTCTCCTCTTTGTGTTAAATGATGCACGGCTTCGCGCACGGAACGAAAGCACTGGATATTAAGGCAGGCCGGATGCACCTGGCAGCAGGTATAAATTAGAACTTATACCATAAAATGGCATAGTCAAACAGGTGGAATTTGGTGGAATTGAATGACAGATTAGGGTAAAATAAAATTGCACATGGGTATGGTATATTGTTCTGAAAAATATTCTCGGGATTCTGCACGGTGATTTTGAGGATTGATACCGGAAATGAGCTGTTTCGGTTGTAAGGGTGTGCAATACATATAAGGAAGCGACAGTCTATGGTCAAAAGAAGCAGGGGAAGAATGAAGAAGATTCTTATAGTGACAGGAGTGACAGTCCTGTTATTTATGGTATTGTACTTTGTTTTGGTCTATTTTCTTGTGAGTGCTGCGTTGGTACCTTCTTTTATGGAGAAGCTGCAGTCATTTGAACGGATTACGGAAGAAAGCTATGCCGCGCAGGTACAGACCTCGGATATTCAGGTGAACCGCCAGCTGGTCTTAAATGAAACCAACAGATGGCTGGAAACCGTGGGAGCACAGACGCTTTCAGCAGTGAGCGCGGACGGTTACAGGCTGGTTGCAAAAGAATTTCTTTCACAGGAAGAAAATCATATGTGGGTGCTTATTCTGCATGGATATACGGGGTGGAAAGAGGAGATGTATCCTTTTGCATACTGGTATCACAGGGAAGGTTATCATGTTATCGTGCCGGACCTGCGCTGTCAGGGAGAGAGTGAAGGTGACTTCATCGGAATGGGATGGACCGATCACTTTGACTGTATGCTTTGGATCGATTATATTCTGGCACAGGATCAGAATGCCAGAATCATCATTCATGGACAATCCATGGGAGCAGCCACAGCCCTGATGATGACGGGTGAAGAACTGCCGGAAAATATCGTCGCAGTGATTTCGGACTGTGCTTATACGGATGCTTATGCGATGTTTGGAGAGAAGATTAAAGAATGGTTTGATCTGCCGGCTTTTCCGCTTGTGGATTCGGCCTGTGTCGTACTCAGGCTGCGCGGCGGCTATGACTTGAAAAAAGCATCGGCGATAGAGGCTGTAGCCAGAAGCAATGTGCCGATCCTGTTTATTCATGGTGAGGATGACGCCATGATCGATGTGCAGATGTCCAGAGATCTGTATAAAGCTGCTGCATGTCGAAAGGAGATTCTGATCGTGGAAGGTGCGGGACATGCACAGGCTCAGGATAAAGAACCCGCGGTATATTACAGAACGATCAGAGCATTTTTGGATGACTGCGGGATATCGGAAGTTCAGTAGTGATCTGCTGTCAGCTTGTTAATGCGGATTCATTTGATGTAGTGCCGCCTGGAGATTTCATTTCAGGCGGATTCGAATATGATGACGCCAAACCGATGCCATTCCGGAGTATTGTGCTGATATGAGCACCGCAGCTGCCAGGATAACCGCAGAATTTCACATGGGCGGAACAGGGGCGTTGACGGAAATTCACTTGAACAGTCGAAAAACATGTTTAAGGAAGTTGTGCCTGGCAGTCATTCATGCATTTATAGACGCTATCGTACGTATAGCAAATGAAAATTAACAGAAAATAACAGGAAGAATAGCCCAAAAATGAGATAATTTGACGGTGGTAAAAATAATTTGAAAAAATAGAGAGTTTTTTGAAAAAATGTGTTGACAAATGGAAATAAGCTGTTATAATTAAATCATAAACAAAATAAATTCAGATAGATACTATAAAGAAAAGGAGGTACGGTCCACCGAAAACATAACCTATAATCCATTTTAAGGTACAAATGAATAAGGAACCAATGACAAAGTAAAGAAACGTAGTCGAGTACATGAGAGAAAGTAACGGATCACAGAAGAGGAAAGAAAAAGCGTTACAGTATATGCATACGAAAGAGGAGTGGAAAGAGTACGAAAGAAGAAAACGGAGGTATAGGCCATTGGATAGCGTAGCATAGAAGCGGGTATTAATTCTCAGAGAGTTAGTACCCGCTTCGACGTATGTAAAAATTCCATGCGGATATCCAGGTAGGGGATCTGTAATCAATAGACAGTCAAATATTTGCAGATATCTATGAGAGTGCACATTGAAACAACGGACGTAGAACTGCATGGTCTGATAGCGAAAAATGTAAAATCAAGTAGAATATTTCTGCGAAATAAGTTATAGTATAGTTGTTGTACGCTTTATCAGATTATAATGAAAGATACAACAGGAGGTCTAAGATGGGAAAGCTGTTTGGCAGAAGAAAAAGATATTCGGATGAAGAGTATGAAAATGAAGAATTTGATGATGAGCTGGAAGAGGAAGAAGAGATAGAGGAAGAAGATGAAGAGGATGAAGAAGAGATAGACGACGAAGATGAAGAGGATGAAGAAGAGATAGACGACGAAGATGATGAAGATGAAGAGATAGAGGATGACGAAGAAGATTGGGATGAAGATGAGCGTCGTGTCTTCAGGCATCGCAGAAGAGTTCGTAATCAGATTATCGCATACGCAGTAGTATTTATTTTACTGGTTGTTATACTTGTCGGATGTATTTCAGCAGGAAGAAGCATAGTGGGTGTTGTTAAAGCGAAAAAACAGGCAGAAGAACAGAAGAAGCTGCAGGAGCAGATGGAAGCAGAGCAGGCTGCTAAAGAAGCACATGATGTAGTGATCGATACACCGGAGACGTTGGAAGAGGAAGTGCCTGAGACGTCGGAGGAAGACTATCTGCGTGAGATTATGGATGGATATCTTTCAGAGATGCCGTTGGAGGATAAGATAGCAGGTTTGTTTGTAGTGAGGCCGGAGGCGATTACGGGAGTTTCGACGGTTACGCAGGCAGGAGATGGAACGAGGGAAGCGTTGAATACACATGCCGTGGGAGGCCTTGTTTATTTTGAAAAAAATATTCTGAATAAAGAACAGATTACAACAATGTTGAGCAATACGGTTTCCATGAGCAGATATCCACTCTTTCTGGCTGTGGATGAAGAAGGCGGCAGTGTCAGCCGAGTGGCTGAAAGTGGTATCGATGTGGTTAAAGTCGGTGACATGGCGGCGATCGGGGAATCGGGTGATACGACGCAGGCATACGAGGCGGGAACGACCATAGGAGCTTATCTGAAAGAATTGGGATTTAATTTAGATTTTGCACCGGTGTCAGATGTGGCAGAAAGCGGAAGCGGTGAGTTGGGAGACCGGGTGTTTGGATCTGATGCACAGACGGTGGGAACCATGGTTTCCAGTTTGGTGGAAGGAATTGAAGGTGTGGGCGTGAGTTCCTGTCTGAAACATTTTCCGGGAATCGGCAGTGTGGAAGGAGATACGCATAACGGGAGAGTAGAGACGGCCAGGACATTGGAAGAGATGAGAAGTTCGGATTTTCTTTCTTTTAAGGCCGGAATAGAAGCCGGAGCAGATTTTGTAATGGTTAGTCATGTGACGGCAGCGGCAGTGGATGACAATTCTTTGCCTTCTTCTCTGTCAAAAACGATCGTGACAGATCTTCTTCGGAATGAACTCGGATTTCAGGGTGTGGTCATTACTGATGCGCTGGATATGAATGCGATTACACAGTATTATACATCGGAAGAAGCAGCAGTAATGGCGATAGAAGCAGGTGCAGATATGCTGCTTATGCCGGAAGATTTCCAGGCAGCTTATGATGGGCTGCTGGCAGCCGTGCAGGAGGGGACAATTTCCGAAGAGAGGATCAATGAATCTTTGGAGCGCATATATCGGGTGAAATCCAGGTGGAAAATGATGCAGATGCAGGGAGATTGAATTGTGTGAGAAATTAAAAAATTTTCAAAAGATTATTGAATTTTAAAAATTTCAAAAACTTTGTTGACAAAGTGATACTGATATAGTATAGTAATACTTGTCCGAGGGATACATAAGAAATAAGGTAAAGCTGGACAAGTAATATGCGCGAGTGGCTCAGTTGGTGGAGCACGACCTTGCCAAGGTCGGGGTCGCGGGTTCGAGTCCCGTCTCGCGCTCTTCTTAATGAAGCGGAAATGTTGATATTTACAGCGTTTCCGTTATTTTTATGTGTCTGCAATTCTGTAGACAGTTGTAGACACTGTCTACAACTCACATGGGCGGTAACTGTAATAAAAAACATATATGCATGTATTTTATTTTGCATTGGTATAGTGTATAATTTTTTTAAGGTTAAAAAGAAAGAAAATGATTATGTGTATGTATTTTATGTGTATGTATTGCAAGTGTAAGACCACGATCGCATCTTTGACAACGCATGTCGTAAATTATAAAAACTGTATTATCATCATCAAAAATGTGCCCTGCGAAGAATGTGAACAATGTGGTGCAAAATATTATTCAGATGAAGCAGCACAACAGGTTGAATCTCTTGTAAATATGGCGAAACAGCTTGTGCAGGAAATCGCAGTCATTGATTATTCTAAAGCTGTGTAGCTTGTGCGAAAGCTCAAACCGGAACTGTCAGCGTTTATCAATGGTGTTTCGCACCGCTGCACGGCGCTGATAGAGATCAGGAGGCATAGTCTAAGATATAAGAGGAGAAAGAGACGGTGAGGAGAGCGGCTGTCTCTTTTCATTATGGGATCGGAAATATTTGTTTGAAAGTTATACGGAGAAAAAGAAGGGAGCAGTGAGGGTATGCATAATGAACTGACGAAGCAGGACATCAAAAAGATGGAAGAGGAGATCGAATACCGTAAGCTGGTGGTACGCAGGGAAGCGCTTGAAGATGTGAAGACAGCCCGCGCACATGGCGATCTGAGCGAGAACTTTGAATATCATGCGGCAAAGAAAGTGAAAAACCAGAATGAGAGCAGAATCCGTTATCTGGAGAGGATGATCAAAACAGCGGTGATCGTCTCCGACGAATCGGCGGAAGATGAGGTTGGCATGAATAATACGGTGGAAGTCTATTTTGAGGAGGATGACCTTGTGGAGAAATATAAGCTGGTCACTACGGTGCGCGGCAATTCCCTGGAGGGATTGATCAGCACGGAATCACCGCTTGGTAAGGCGTTGCTTGGCCACAAAGCGGGCGACCGGGTGTATGTAGAAGTGAATCCGGGATTCGGTTATTATGTGGTGATCCGCTCCATAGAGAATACTGTGGATGACGGAAGTGATAAGCTGCGCAGCTTTTGATGCCTTATATGTAAACTGAAATTGCTGCAGATGCCTGTGATGCAGGCATAAACAGGACATCCCCTGCATATATCATACAAAGCGGTGACAAGCAGTCCAATCATTGCAGCACGGACTGCGGGACTGTTTCGGAAAGCGATTGATGACAGGTGCAGGAGGGAATTGCATGTATGAGGTGAAGACGGCGGCGGAAGTACTCCGTATGCTTGGGACGGACAAGGACAAAGGCCTTTGGCCCAAAGATGTGATGGAGCGCAGGGCAAAATACGGGCCAAACCGGTTGAAGGACCAGGAGCAGAAGAGTCTGGGACAGATGATTCTGGAACAGCTGAACGATCCATTGATCTTGATCCTGGTGGTGGCAATGGCGGTTTCTCTTATGCTTCATGAGTTGGGAGATGCCATTATCATTGTTACCGTGGTAGTCTTAAATGCAACGGTAGGCATCATTCAGGAGGGGAAAGCCGGAAAGGCGGTGGAAGCGCTAAAGAAGATTTCTTCACCGCAGGCCGTTGTCCTGCGGGAAGGAGAACGCATAAAGATCTCTGCGGAAGATCTTGTCCAGGGTGATATTGTGTTTCTTGAGGCCGGGAATATGGTTCCGGCGGACTTAAGACTGCTTGAAACAAACGGGATTTGCGTGGAAGAGTCTACCCTAACGGGAGAGTCTGTTCCGGTGGAAAAAGATGCGGACCATGTGGTGGAGGTTTCGGGGGACAACAGCTGTATGAATATGGCATATATGTCCACTTACGTGACGAAAGGCCGTGGTCGTGGTGTGGTGACTGCCACGGGAATGGACACCAGGATCGGACATATTGCGGATATGCTGCACGAGGGGAAGGAGAAATTAACACCACTGCAGGTTAAGCTGGGAGAGCTTGGAAAAGTACTCAGTGCATTGGCTGTGGGAATCTGTGTCTTCCTGTTCGTAGTGGCTGTTTTACAGAAGCGGGATGTGGGAGAGATGCTTCTGACTTCCGTATCGCTTACGGTGGCTGCCGTTCCGGAAGGGCTGCCGGCCATCGTGACTATTGTGCTGGCATTGAGTGTATCGCGGATGGTGCGGGCCAAAACAATCGTGCGGAAGCTGTCTTCGGTTGAGACTCTGGGCGCTGTGGAGGTTGTTTGTTCCGATAAAACAGGTACGCTGACACAGAATAAGATGACGGTGACGGAATGTTATCTGGAAGGGAAGATGACAGGTAGAGAGCGATTTGCGGATCTGTTTGGGACATGGAATAAGGGACAGGCGCCGGACAATGCACACCGCCATTTCCTTCTGGGCAGCATCCTTTGTAATGACGGAATCCTGAGCGGAGAGGAAAAAATCGGGGATCCGACCGAGCTTGCGCTGCTGTACATGGCGCGGGACTGCGGGGTGGAAATAGAGGAACTGCGGGCATGTTTTCCCAGGATCAGAGAGAAAGGATTTGATTCGGAACGTAAGATGATGACTACGGTACACCGAGACGGGCAGGGGTATATTTCTTATTCAAAGGGAGCTGCTGAGAGGATCCTGGATGGATGCGATCGTATCTACGCACAGGGCAGGGTCACTGTGATGACGCAGGGGGACAGGAACGCGGTCGCCAAGGTACAGGGCAGTCTGATGAAAGAAGGAAGACGGGTAATGGCGCTGTCTATGACGGAGGATGAAGGCATGGAGGAGAAGAACATGATCTTCCTGGGACTTCTCAGTATGCAGGACCCGGTACGTCCGGAAGCGGTCCGTGCGGTGGCTGACTTTGAGCAGGCCGGTGTATCCACGGTGATGATAACGGGGGACCATCCGGACACGGCCTTTTCCATCGCCAGGGAGCTGGGGATTGCGGACAATCCGAAGCAGTGTATTACGGGCAGGGAACTGGATCATCTGAAAGAACACAGCTTTTTGCAGCGCCTGCAGGAACTCAGGGTCTTTGCCAGAGTGACGCCGGAGCATAAGGTGCGGATCGTGGAGGGATATCGAACGTTGGGAAAGACGGTGGCCATGACCGGAGACGGTGTGAACGATGCACCGTCTCTGCAGGCGGCGGATATCGGTATTGCCATGGGCATGAATGGTACGGATGTGGCCCGCGGGGCGGCGGATTTTGTGTTGATGGATGACAATTTCGCCACCATACATACGGCTATCAAGGAGGGGAGAGGTATTTATGAAAATATCAGGAAGTCCGTGTTGTTTCTGCTGTCCTCCAATCTGGGAGAGATCATTACGATGCTGATCACCATCGTGGCCGGCCTGCCCAGTCCGTTGAAAGCCAGCTTTATCCTGTGGATCAATCTGATTACGGATTCTCTGCCGGCATTGGCGTTGGGGGTAGATGACAATGAAAGTGAACGTCTGATGATGGAACGTCCCCGTAAAAAGGAAGACTCGCTGTTTGCAAAGGGTGGTCTGCTGTGCGTGATCTGTTACGGACTTGTGATCGGCGGCGTCAGTCTGGCAGCCTTTTTAAAGGTGCCTTATGACCGGATTGTGGCGGAGGGACTGCCGGTAACTTTACGCAATGTTGTGGAAGGACTACAGATATCGGCAGTCCTTGCCAAGGCCCAGACACATGCCTTTACGGTTCTGGGGATCAGCCAGCTGTTTCATGCCATCGGCATGCGAGATGTGAACCGCTCTGTCTTTAAGATGAATCACAGGAACAATCCTTATATGATCGGTGCTTTTGTGGTCGGGATTGCCCTGCAGGTGGCGGTGACGGAGATTCCGCCCCTGATTATGCTGTTTGGTTCCGTGCGTCTTGGACTGACGGAGTGGGGGCAGTTGATTGCGCTTTCGGCTACGCCGCTGATCGTGCATGAGCTGCTGGTGGCGATCGGATATGGAGCCAGGTATAAGGAGCAGGAGGAGACCAGGGCAGCAGGAGCGGTCACAGCAGGGCCAGCAATGCCAGGAGGAGTAGAAACAGGCCGCTGAGCCAGGAAAGATCGACACGGAGTACGGAAGAGACCAGATGGCCGAAACCGTATCCGGCGCCAAAAAGAAGCAGGTTAAAAAGGGCGGCCAGCAGGAAAAGGGGAAGCATCGGCAGCCGTGTTGCGGTAAAGGCCATTCCGGCGAGAACGCTGTCCAGAGACAGCGCCAGGGACAGGAGGAGAGCCTCCCTGGCGCTTAGTATCTGTAAATCGTCCTGATTGGCATCTTCCGGAGAGAGATAGACGGTAAAGATGATATTAAGCTGTTTGATCTTCCAGCCCCAGTTTCTGGTGAGACTGGGGTATTTGCGTGTGAGGAAACGGAGCAGGCTTTCCGTCAGCTTGCTGAAGCTTAAGAGTAATAACAGAGTAAACGAAAGAAAAGGCAGTATTGCCTGGGGAAGAAGGAAATAGAGAAAGGAGCCGATGCGGTTGGCGGCGGTAATAAAAAAGGCGGGTACAAAAATAAGGATCAGGCAGGACGCAGGGCGCAGTTTAACACGCTGCGTACCGTAAGTAAGGCCGGCGGTCAGAGAGTCAACGGATACGGCGGTCAGGAAGAGCAACAGGGCGGGAAGTGTGGCGGACATGGCGGGGAATACCTCAATCTCAGTTACTATTATTCTATCGGATGATGCAGAAAATGTTACAGCGACGGACGCGCCTGTCTGCGTATCGCGTGAGAATATGTAAATTTGGTCTGAAGAATATGGTTCCTGCTTGTTTACGGTCATCCGAAAAAATGTTATGATGAATTAAGGAGGGTTGCGTATGGAACTTATGTTTATTGGGGCCGACCATGAGGTGACGGGAAGTTGTCATTATCTGCGAGTCGGGGAGAAGAATATTTTAGTTGACTATGGTATGGAGCAGGGGGTCAATGTCTTTGAGAATTGTGAGCTGCCGGTGGATCCGGCGCTGATCGACCATGTGTTTCTGACACATGCACATATCGATCACTCCGGACTTTTACCGCTGCTGTATGCCAGGGGATTCCGAGGCAGTATCTATGCCACGGTGGCGACCTGCGATCTGTGCAGCATCATGCTTCGCGACTGCGCACATATTCAGATGCAGGAGGCAGAGTGGAAGAACCGCAAGGCACAGCGAAGCGCGGGAACGGTGGTAGAACCGCTGTATACGATGGAGGATGCAGATGGAGCGATCAGGAGACTTGTTCCCTGTGAGTATGACAGGGAAGTGGATGTCTGTGAGGGCGTGCGGATTCGCTTTACGGATATTGGACATCTGCTGGGTTCTTCCAGTATCGAGGTGTGGGCGACGGAGGGAGAGACGACGAAGAAGCTGGTTTTTTCCGGGGATATCGGGAACAGTAACCAGCCGCTGATCAAAGATCCGAAGTTTACGGAAGCCGCTGATTATGTGGTGATGGAGTCTACCTACGGCGACAGGCTGCACGGTGCGGAACACCCGGATTATATCGGGGAGCTGGCGGGTATTCTGCAGAGGACATTTGACAAGGGAGGCAACGTGGTGATCCCGTCCTTTGCGGTAGGCAGGACTCAGGAGATGCTTTATTTCCTGCGGCAGGTGAAGGCGGACAGGCTGGTCAAGGGCCATGAAGATTTTGAGGTTTATGTGGACAGTCCGCTGGCTGTGCAGGCTACCGGCATTTTTCAGAAGAATGAGTATGAGTGTTTCGACGAAGAGGCGATGGAACTGATCAGACAGGGTATCAATCCGATTGCTTTTCCGGGACTGCGGCTGGCAATTACCAGTGATGAGTCCAAGGCGATCAATTTCGACTTGTCGCCAAAGGTTATCATATCGGCTTCCGGCATGTGTGAGGCGGGGCGTATCAGGCATCATCTGAAGCATAACCTGTGGCGGCCGGAATGTACCATTCTTTTCGTTGGTTATCAGGCCATGGGAACGCTGGGACGGCATATCGTGGAAGGAGCGAAGGAAGTTAAGCTGTTCGGTGAGCATATTGAGATCCGCGCCCAGATCGTGAAGCTGGTGGGTATGAGCGGCCATGCGGACAAGAATGGGCTGCTGCGCTGGATCGAAGGATTTAAAGTAAAGCCGGAGAAGGTCTTTGTGGTACATGGTGAGGACAGTGTGTGTAAGCTGTTTACGGAATGCCTGAAGGTGGAGCACGGGCTGGAGGCTTATGCTCCTTACAGCGGTACGCGGTTTGATCTGATCGGCGGTGAGTTTATCTTCGAGGCAGCGCCGAAGGCAGTGAAGAAGAAACTGCACGGTATTTCCGATGTCTTTGCGAGACTGCTTGCCAGTGGACAGAGACTGTTGGCGATTATACATAAGAACGAGGGTGGTGCGAATAAAGATCTGGCGAAATTTGCAGATCAGATCAACTCGCTCTGTGATAAATGGGACAGGAATTAAGGAGGGTGCAGTAAATGAGCGCGGCGGATCATATTTTCATTGCAATGTGTAAGGATATTCTGGAGAATGGGACGAGTACGGAGGGGGAGAAAGTCAGGCCTCACTGGGCGGACGGGGCATCGGCTTATACGGTCAAGAAGTTCGGGGTGGTGAACCGGTATGACCTTTCGAGGGAATTTCCGATTATGACGCTGCGCAGGACGGCGCTTAAGAGCGCAACGGATGAGATGCTGTGGATCTGGCAGCAGAAGTCCAACAATGTGCATGATCTTCACAGCCATATCTGGGATGAATGGGCGGATGAGGACGGTTCGATCGGGAAGGCCTACGGGTATCAGATGGGGGTGAAGCATCGGTATAAAGAAGGGATGATGGATCAGGTTGACCGGGTGCTTTATGACCTGCAGCACAATCCTTTCAGCCGCCGCATTATGACGAATATTTATGTGCACCAGGATCTTCACGAGATGAATCTGTATCCCTGCGCCTACAGCATGACTTTCAATGTAACGCAGAAGAAGGGGCATGACAGGCTGACTTTAAATGCAGTGCTGAACCAGCGGTCGCAGGATGTACTCACGGCCAACAACTGGAATGTGGTACAGTATGCAGTGCTGGTACATATGCTGGCGCAGGTATGTGATATGGAACCGGGAGAGCTGGTACATGTGATCGCGGATGCCCATATTTATGACAGGCATATTCCGATTATCCGCGAACTGATCGAGCGGCCGGTCTATGATGCGCCTGTTTTCCGATTGAATCCGGATATTAAGGATTTCTATCGGTTTACGCGCAATGATGTGAGTGTGGAAAATTATGTGACCGGGCCGCAGGTGGAGAATATTCCGGTGGCGATCTAGTGAAGTTTATGTGTAAGTTTTCAGTACGGGGTACCGGAGAAGTGGGAGGAGAATATGAATTTAATTGTAGCGGTAGACAGTAATTGGGCGATCGGCTGTAAGAACAGACTGCTGGTCAGTATTCCGGCGGATCACAAGATGTTCCGGAAGGAGACGACAGGGAAGGTAGTGGTGCTTGGCCGGAAGACGTTAGAGACTTTTCCGCAGGGGATGCCCTTGAAAGATCGAACCAACATCATTCTGTCCACCAATCCGGATTACCATGTGAAAGATGCGGTGGTGGTGCACAGCAGGGAAGAGCTGCTTAAGGAACTGGAGCAGTACCGGAGTGAGGACATCTATATTATCGGCGGTGAGAGCGTCTATCGCATGATGCTGCCATACTGTGACGTGGCACATGTGACGAAGATCGACCATGTGTACGAGGCGGATGCTTATTTCCCGGATCTGGATCAGGATCAGGAGTGGGAGATTACGGCGGACAGTGAAGAGCAGACGTATTTTGACATCGCGTATGCATTCGTGAAGTATGAGAGGAAGAAATAGAAGTGTTTGCTTCGTGCAGCTGGCAGAAAGGGATGCCGGCCGGGATGATCGATTCCTGGCAGGGCATCCTTTTTCATGTGACAGTACTTGACTTTTAGGGATAAAAGTATAATATAATTAAGAAGAATGAAGCGGCATCTGTGGAATTGCCGACCGGATGTGCGTGACAGAGAGGGGGCTCTGCTGCGGCGGATGCTTCGGAACGGAGGAGAAGATGGAAAAAAAGAATATTGACTGGGCAAATATCGGGTTCAATTATCAGGAGACAGATAAAAGATTTGTGGCAAATTATAAAGACGGCGCGTGGGATGAGGGTGTCCTGACTTCCGAGGCGAATCTTGTGATCAATGAATGTGCGGGTGTGCTGCAGTATGCACAGACGTGTTTTGAGGGAATGAAGGCCTACACTACAGAGGATGGACGTATTGTTACTTTCCGTCCTGATCTGAATGCGCAGCGTATGGAGGATACCTGTAAAAGACTGGAGATGCCTGTTTTTCCAAAGGACAGGTTCATACAGGCGGTGAGTGATACGGTGGCTGCCAATGCGGCGTACGTACCGCCTTACGGTTCCGGCGCTACGTTGTATATCCGGCCGTACATGTTTGCGAGTTCCGCGGTGATCGGTGTGAAACCGGCGGAAGAGTATCAGTTCAGGGTGTTTACTACGCCGGTAGGACCTTATTTTAAAGGCGGTGTGAAGCCGTTGACTTTGAAAGTGAGTGATTTTGACCGGGCGGCTCCGCATGGAACGGGTCATATTAAGGCTGGATTGAATTATGCCATGAGCCTGCACGCTATTGTCACTGCCCATCAGGAGGGATATGACGAGAATTTGTATCTGGATGCGGCCACCAGGACGAAGGTGGAAGAGACGGGCGGTGCAAACTTCCTGTTTGTGACGAAGGATAATAAGGTGGTGACACCCAAGTCCGACAGTATCCTGCCTTCTATTACGAGACGTTCGCTGATGGTGGTGGCGAAGGAGTATCTTGGCCTGGAAGTGGAAGAGAGAGAGATTCCGATCGAAGAAGTTGCAGAGTTTGCGGAGTGTGGCCTTTGCGGCACGGCAGCAGTTATTTCTCCGGTCGGCAGGATCGTGGATCATGGCAGAGAGATCGTATTTCCCAGCGGTATGGCGCAGATGGGACCTGTTACGCAGAAGCTGTATGATACGTTGACGGGAATCCAGATGGGACGGATCGAAGCTCCAGAGGGATGGATTCACGTGATCGCATAATGGTATTTATTCCCGCGGGCAACGAGCCAGATAGGTGGCTGCTTGCAGACATTTGGCGACTGCCGCGGGGCTTTGATTTTATAAGAGTATGGATTGAGACAGTGGGGGATTAGGTTAGAGTGTATTGGCACGCAATTTAATCCCTTTTCTGTTGAGAGGATATAAGAGAGGGAATACGGCGTAAGCCGGAGGTTTGTACGGGTTTGACGGAATGATAAGATTGAAAATTAAAATTTTCAATCGCGAGATTTGTGTCTGCGCGTTGCTTGCCACAAACTCGTTTATGCGCAAAAAGCAGCGCAGAAATGGAGAAAATGATGGAGAACAGTCATTATCTGACAACGGGGATGATCAGGAAAGGAAGGGATATATTATGACGGCAATACGGGAACAATATCCTTATTTATATGAGACGCATCTGCATACGGCACAGTCCAGTGCATGTGCACGGAGTATCGGAGCGGAGATGGCAAAAGCGTGTAAGGAATACGGCTATACCGGGATATTTGTGACGGATCATAACTGGGGCGGCAATACGGCTGTGGACAGGAGTCTGCCGTGGCCGGTATGGGTTGACAGATTTGAACAGGGGTATCTTCAGGCAGCCGAAGAGGGGCAAAAGATTGGACTGGATGTATTCTACGGATATGAGGCGGGCTATGACGGTACGGAATTCCTCATCTATGGTGTGGACGGGACCTGGATGAAGGAACATCCGCAGATTCAGACGGCAACGGTGGAAGAGCAGTATCGGTTAATTCACGGGGCGGGCGGTCTGGTGATCCATGCCCATCCGTTCCGGGAGGCGGACTATATTTCGGGTGTTCGACTTTATCCGCAGTGGGTGGACGGTGTGGAAGGGGTGAATGCGACTCACTCCAACTCCAGGAGTATGGCGCACAATGATCCTGCGTTTGATAAGCGGGCGATCGCCTATGCCGGGCAACACGGGCTGCCGTTGACTGCCGGATCGGATAGCCATGATGCGAGGAATCTGTTCGGCGGTGGGATCGCTTTTCGGAGGAGGATCCGTTCGGCAAAGGATTATGCGCAGGCCATTTTAAGCGGTGAAGATTATGTGCTGACCAACGGGGAAGTCTGGTTTGATAAAGCAGGGAATCCAGTGGAAGAAAAGAAGTAAGAAACTCCACGGCGTCAAAGCGAAGACGGAGGAATGAAGAGAGAGTGCGTAGCAGATATAGGATGAATAAAAAGCTGAGATATGCAGCAGGAATCGTGTTGGCGTGTGGTTTATGTCTTGCCAGCCTGACCGGGTGCGGGAGCGGGAATGAGTTTGGCACGAAGATAGTGCTTACCACCGGATTCGACAGGGATGAGATCTTTCGGATCGAGACCAGCACCTGCTCCCTGCCGGAGATTATGGTGTATCTGACCAATATACAGAATCGCTATGAGAGTGTCTATGGAACGGAGATCTGGGCCACAAACGTGGACGGCGTGACGCTGGAACAGAATGTGAAGGATATTGCGCTGGCACAGATTGCACGCATCAAGACGATGAATCTGATGGCGGAGCGTTATGAAGTGGAGCTGGACGGAGAGGAGAAGGCACAGGTAAAGAACGCTGCGTCGGCTTACTATGATTCTCTCAGTGATGCGGAAATCAAGAAGATGGGGATCTCCAAAAAGACGATCAGCGATCTGTATACGGAGTTTGCCCTGGCGGAAAAGGTATATCAATATACGATTAAGGATATCAATCCGGAGATCAGCGACGACGAGGCGAGAACGATCACGGTGGAGCATATTCTGATCAAGACTTATGCGCTGGACGGCACGGGTAAGAAGGTGGAGTATACGGAGGAAGCGAAGCAGGAGGCTTACAGGCAGGCCAGCGAGGCGCTGCGGCTCGCGAGAGACGGCGAAGATTTCGATGAACTGATTCGCCGTTACAGCGAGGATGATAAGAGTACCTATTCTTTTGGTAAGGGTGAGATGGATGCGGCTTTCGAGACGGCGGCCTTTAATCTGGGTAAGGATGAGATCAGTGATGTGGTGGAGACAGAATTCGGGTATCATATCATCAAGTGTCTGAATACTTTTGACAGGGATGAGACGGATGCCAATAAGATCAAGATCGTAGATCAGAGACGTGCGGAGGCCTTTGGGCAGGAGTATGATGCCTATGTGGAGACACTGACCAGGAATCTGAATGAGAATCTTTGGGACAGTGTAGGATTTATTCATGATGAGAATGTGAAGACCATGGACTTTTTTGAAGTCTATACGGAGTATTTCGGATAGAGGAAATGAAAAAGTCATGCTTAAAAATGACCGTATTTTCCGAGTATGCCGGGGCGGAGAGACCGGGGGAATGGGATGCAGCACAAAGTTTATAAAAATTTTAGAAAAATATTAGCACTCATTAATGGTGAGTGCTAATATTTTTCTTGACTTATAGGTCACAGCGTATTAAACTATCTAGCAGATAAGGAAAGAACAGGTATCGTGCAGTGAATGCATGGTACGGTCCATTCTGACAGACCGGAAATCGGCCCGGGGCTGTTTAGCGGGATGGCGATGAAATTTACAGGATCAGAAAGGAATGTGAGAAAATGGCAGCAAAGCATGGCAATTTATCAATTAACAGCGACAATATTTTTCCGATTATCAAGAAGTGGTTGTATTCCGACCACGACATCTTTTTCCGGGAGTTGATCTCCAACGGCTGTGATGCGATCACGAAGTTGAAGAAGCTGGACATGATGGGGGAATATGCCCTGCCGGACGGCTATAAGCCGCAGATTCAGGTAATCGTAAATCCGGAGGAGAAGACGCTTAAGTTTATCGATAACGGAATCGGTATGACGGCGGACGAGGTGGAGGAGTATATCAACCAGATCGCTTTTTCCGGTGCGACGGATTTCATCGAGAAGTATAAGGATAAGGCAAATGAGGATCAGATCATCGGACATTTCGGTCTGGGCTTCTATTCGGCGTTTATGGTGGCGGACGAAGTGCATATCGATTCGCTGTCCTGGCAGGAAGGAGCGCAGCCGGTACACTGGGAGTGTGACGGCGGTACGGAATTCGATATGGAAGAGGGCACGAGGACCGAGATCGGTACGGAGATCACGCTGCTGATCAATGAGGACTGCCTGGAGTTCTGCAATGAGTATAAGGCCAGAGAGGTGATTAAGAAATATTGTTCCTTTATGCCGACGGAGATCTATCTGTCCAAGGCAAACACTACGGACACACAGACGGTCACGGCTGACGAGAAGCTGGATACGGATGAGGTAGTGGAGGAGATCAAGAAGGAGAAGGAAGAGGACGAACAGAAATTCAAGATCAGGAAGCGTCCGGAACTGTTAAACGAGACCCATCCGCTCTGGACGAAGCATCCGAATGAGTGCACGAAGGAAGAATATCTGGAATTCTATCGCAAGGTGTTCCAGGATTACAAGGAGCCGTTGTTCTGGATCCACCTGAATATGGATTATCCTTTTAATATGAAGGGTATCCTGTATTTCCCGAAGATCAATATGGAGTATGAGTCCATCGAGGGAACCATCAAACTGTACAATAATCAGGTGTTTATCGCGGATAATATCAAGGAGGTCATTCCGGAGTTCCTGCTTTTGTTAAAAGGGGTGATCGACTGTCCGGATCTGCCGCTGAATGTGTCCAGAAGCGCACTGCAGAACGACGGTTTCGTTAAGAAGATCAGCGAGTATATCACCAAGAAGGTGGCAGACAAGCTGTCCGGCATGTGTAAGACCGAGAAAGAAGAATATGAGAAATACTGGGATGATATCAGCCCGTTTATCAAGTTTGGCTGCCTGAAAGACGACAAGTTCTGCGAGAAGATGACGGATTACATCCTCTTTAAGAACCTGGAAGGCAAATATCTGACGCTGCCTGAGTGTCTGGAAGTCAACAAGGTTGATCCGGATGAAGTGAAGGAAGGCGAAAGCGCTGCCAATGAAACCGGTGAGGCGGAAACCGCGGCAGTGGACGAGAACGGCGAGAAGGTGGAAGCCGAGGTTGTAGTGGAAGATGGCAGTCAGGCGGAAGACGACACGGCAGAGGACGGGCAGACAGAGGGTGAGAAGACCGAGTCCGGGGCAGTGGATGAGAACGGCGAGAAGGTAGAAGCTGAGATCGTTGAGGATGAGGACGATTCCGAGGAAGCTGAGGAAGCCGAAGAGGAGAAGAAAGAGAAGGTCATCTACTATGTGACTGACGAGAAGCAGCAGAGCCAGTATATTAACATGTTCAAGACGGCGAAAATGGATGCCGTGATTCTCACACACAATATCGACCAGCCTTTTGTTTCCCAGCTGGAGATGAAGAATGAGGGTATCAAGTTCCAGAGAATCGATGCGGATCTGACGGATGTCTTCAAGGCCAGGACCTCCAAAAAGGCCGAGAAGGAGATGGAGAAGCAGGCGGAAGAAATTGCGGAGCTGATGAAGAAGGCTCTCAAGAAGGATGCCATCAAGGTGAAGATTGAGAAGCTGAAGAATAAGAAGATCTCTTCCATGATCACGCTGTCGGAAGAGTCCCGCAGAATGCAGGACATGATGAAGATGTATTCCATGCAGGGAATGGACATGGGTATGGGCTTTGGCAAAGAAGGTGAGACGTTGATTCTGAATGCCAGCCATCCGTTGGTACAGTATGTGGTGGAGCATCAGGACGGCGAGAATGTGAAGATGATCTGCGAACAGCTTTACGATCTGGCACTGTTGCAGCAGGCGCCGCTTGAGCCGGAGGCGATGACGAAGTTTGTGGCAAGAAGTAATGAGATTATGATGTTATTGACGAAATAGAATAAATATCGAAAGCCGTTATGCATAAAAGCAGCGTGGAAATGAAGAAAGACAGCGCATAAGGGCGACAGAGTAACTTTCCCGGTCATAGAGATGAATTTCTGTATGGCCGGGAAGATTTTATTCCCGCGAAGCATGAAATATTACATGTTCTGAAAATGAACTCTCCTATAGGGGTAGAGTATTGGATTGACGTACAGTATTACAGCGCACAGGGAGACAGGTAATGCTGCAATGTTCTCATCCCGGTTCTGCGATCCGGCTCACGCCCACATAGACTTCGGAGATCTTATACCAGGTCGGATAGTCTACGATGCCGGATTGGGGCAGGTTGAACACGCGCTGGAACACGCGTACGGAATCGGCGGTGCGGGAGGCATAGATGCCGTCCGCCGTGATTTTGGGGATAGCCGGATAATTTTGTGCGATCCGGTTGAGCTGCTGCTGGATCTGGAGGACCTTGCCGCCGGATGCCCCAACGCTCAGATTGTAGCCGGGCCAGGAGGAAGGAACCCCGGACACGGCAACAGCGGTGTTGATATACATGTCACTGCCGTAATAGTAGCGGATGATTTCAATAGGGGTATAGCCTTCGTCACCCAGATATTTGGATCCCCATTGGCTCAGGCCGCTGCAGGTTACATTCTTGCCGTCACAGTAGGAGGTGAAGATTGGCTGACGGACGCCGGGACGGGAGAGATAGTTGGCAAAGATGGAATCTACCAGCCTGTCAACATTTGCATAGATATTTCTGCCGTAGATCCATTTCTGGTCGTAAGCCGTAGAAGAAGTGATGGTAAAATTGTATCCCTTATTTCTATACCATTCAGTGTATACACGGTTTAACGTAAATGACATGATGGCCAGCGTATTGGCATAGATGGCGCTTTCCGGCCAGGTAGCATAGATTTCCGAGGAAACCACGTTCTTAATATAATCTCGATAGCGAACGTAATAGTTTCCAGCGGTTGTGTCAGAGGGCACACCGTCATGCACAATAATGTATTCCGGAATCACGACACGGCTTAAGACGATCTCTCCGGATTCATCCATGGGCTTTATTTCATCCTCGGGGATCTTCGGCGGGTAGTCGCCATAAAGCGTATGATCCGGGATCACAATGGTTTCTGATTCTTCCTGAGATGTTTCGGTGGGTATCATCTCTATATTCTGCATGGCTGTAACTTCGGGCAGAACTTCTACACCGGAGACGGTGACAGGCTCGTAACCCGGTGCGTTGACTGTCAGGGTATACTCCGAATAAGGCATGGGGGAGTTGGGCGTCAGACTGTATTCAAGAGGCGGCGCGTTAAGTGTTACCGGATCCGTCTGTCCTGAGGAATCTGTGGTCAGAGTCTCTATTGTGCTGCCCGGTTCGCCGGTGTAGGAAATGGTTATGCTGGCGTTGGGGATCGGGATCAATCCTACATTGGCAGTGACATTGATCTGCAGCCGGCCCTGATCGATGCTTTCACTTTGCATGCTTTTTAAAACAGGCTCTTGCATAAAAATACCTCGAGTGTTCTCTTCTTAATATGGTATGTAATGAATTTGGATTAGTTACAGGGATATCGCAACGGTAGTAAATTCGTGCAGGACCGCATTGAGTATCGGCGGTTTCAGGCGGCCTGCGGAAAGGAATGCCGGATTTCGTGTTGCGCAGGCTGTAGAGTCAATGTTATAATTTAAGTATCTGTGTGGAAAGACAACATTGTGAGTGGCAGGGAAGGTGTCTGAGCTGTTACAGAAAGGCAGACTGGAGACGTGCGGCAGGTTATAGAAGACATATTAAACGGTAAATTTAATCATGACAGAGGATCTCTGGAATTTTCCTGTCAGCGTATTCAATTGGAAGTTGATGCGGATACGGTGACAGAAGGAAGTTTTACGATTTACGGCCCGGAGGGACAGGTGACAGAAGGGGATGTTATTTCTTCTGATCTGAGAATGGAGTGTGTGAGCCGGAGATTTGGCGGCGTGCAGGATGAGATATTCTATCGATTTGACGCGCATGGAATGGAGCCGGGAGAAGAGAGCAGGGGGTCTATCCATATCATATCCAATCAGGGAGAGTACTACATTCCTTTCTCGGTATCGATCTCGGCGGAAAGGATCATGTCCAGCATGGGGGAGATCAGGAATCTGTTTCATTTTACCAATCTGGCGAAGAGTAACTGGGAAGAGGCCGTAAAGCTGTTTTATGCAGAGGAATTTGCCGGGGTGTTTACGGGAAATGATAAACAGCATTATGCGGCTTACCGGGGACTGAGCGGAGTTCGTGATAATGAACATAATGTAGAGGAATTTCTGCTGGAGATCAATAAGAAAAGGCCGGTAGAATATATTCCGGAGGAGACCGAGATCAGGATAGAGGATCCGGAAGAGAACATGCGTTATACGCTGGTGGTGAATCGCAATGGCTGGGGGTACGCACATTTTCGGATCGAAACGGAAGGAGAGTTTCTGCGGGCGGAAGAAGAGGAAGTGACGGAGTCTTCTTTCCTGGGGAATATTTACAGACTGTACTATTATGTTGCGCATGAAAGCCTGCATGCCGGGAACAACTACGGTAGTATCAGATTGGTGTTTGATGATGGTACTGTCACAAAGATACCGGTCACATTGGTACGCCGTATATCCGGCAGAAAGAAATTCGAGCGATACCAGGAGAAAAAGGCGCTTACGGTGGAACTGATGGACTCTTATCAGACATTTCGCCTGAAAAGGATCAGTACCAGTACCTGGATGGCGGAGACGAACAGGTTGTTAAACAGACTGCTGGAGATCGACGACAGGGACATAGCTTTAAAGCTCTTCCAGGCACAGATGATGCTTACGGAAGAACGTTATAATGAAGCGAGATGGATGATCGAGAAATATGAAGACCGGGTAGCCGGATGCAGGGAAGAATATCCGGAATTATGGTGTTATTATCTGTATCTTACGACTTTATACAGCAGAGAAGACAGCTATGTGGATGAAGTGGCGGAGACTGTTGCCGATATGTATGTGCGCAACAGAGGAAACTGGCGGATCGCGTGGCTTCTTATGTATCTGTCGGAAGAATATATCAGGGATCCTGTCCGGAAGTGGGGACTGTTGGAAGAAGTATTCCGGTATCACTGTACGTCGCCGGTCATCTATATAGAGGCATGGCATCTGCTGTGTATGAATCCGGCGATGCTTATGAAGCTGGATCTGTTTGAGCAGCAGATTCTCTCTTTTGCGGTCAGACATGGTTTGATGAAGGAAGAGATTATCCTGCAGGTTGTTTATCTGTCGCAGAAGGAGAAGCTGTATTCCGAGAGCATTCTGCGTATCCTGAAGGGATGTTATGCAATGCGGCCGCAGAATGATATCCTGCATGCAATCTGTGCATTGCTGATCAAGGGAAATCGTTGTGGAGCGGTTTATTTTGAATGGTATAAGGCCGGCGTGGAGCAGAATCTTCGGATCACACGTCTGTATGAATATTACATGATGTCGGCTCCCCTGGATTACAGTGAGCCTGTCCCGAAGATCGTACTCATGTACTTTGCATACCAGAGTAATCTGAATTATGAGATCACGGCATATTTGTATGCCTATGTACATAAGCACAGAGCAGAGATCACGGAGATTTATATAAATTACACGGCGGCTATCGAACGGTTTGTAGCGGAGCAGATACGGTATGGCAGGATCAACAGAGATTTGGCGTACCTGTACCGCAATGTGATCAGTCTGCCGATGATCGACGAGGAGAGTGCGGCACAGCTGGTGACACTTCTTTTTCTAAAGGAGATCAGGGTCTGTTCCGATAAGATTGTAGAGGCGTATGTTGTTTATCCGTATGGGGTGGAAGAGAATGTTTATCCGGTGTCCGACGGAAAGGCGCTGGTGCCTGTCTATGATTCTGACTGCAGGATTGTACTGGGGGACAGGGAGGGGAACCGCTATACGGTCAGTATAGGCTGTCAGGAAGAAGAGCTGTGTGGGCCCGCCAGGCTGGCGCTGATGATCGCACCTTTTGTGAGGGACAATCTGTGGTATGCGGTGTATACTTGCTTTGAGTATCAGAAGACGCTTACGGTACAGGATGATAATGTGGATCTGTATATGCGGCTTTCCTTATCCGAGCGGGTGGCGGAACCGATGAAGAAAATACTGCGCATGATGCTGGTGCGGTTCTTCTATGCGAAGGACCGGATGAGGGAGCTGGATGATTATTTGGTGACGCTTCGTCCCGAGGATGTACAGAAACGGGAACGAAAGGAAATCATCCGATGTATGGTCGTCCGGGGAATGTATGAGGAGGCGTGGCAGTGGGTTAAGCGCTGCGGACCGTACGATATGGATGCCAAGGTGCTTTTGAAGCTGTGCAGCAGATTACTGGATGGAGAAGAGCGGAAAGAAGATCCTGTCATGACAGATGTTCTTTCTTATGTGGTACAGCGCGGTAAGTATGATGAGAATGTGCTGGATCATCTGGTGAAGTTCTTCCAGGGCAGCATCAAGGAGATGCGGGATATATGGAAGACGGCGGAGTCTTTCGGGGTAAATACCTATGCGCTTTGTGAACGGATGCTGGAGCAGATGCTGTATACGGGAGCCCATGTGGGAGAGAAGATCGAGATCTTCAGGACCTACAACAGAGGAATGGGAAATGAAGAACTGCGGATGGCCTTTTTGTCTCAATGCTGCTATGACTATATGGTGAAAGAGCAGATTGCAGATCCGTATATATTCTGGGGTATCATGCAATTATATCAGAAGGAAGCATTTATGCACCGTGTGTGCAAGATGGCCTTTTTGCAGTATTATGCGGAGAACAGACACGAGCAGGATGAGCGGGTCAGACAGACATGCTGTGCTTTTCTGCAGGATCTGTTGGCGGAGAGGATCGTCCTGCCGTTGTATAAAGATTACCAGGGGTACATTCCGCAAATGGATGAATATCAGGATAAGACTTTGATCGAGTATCGGGTAAGGTCCGGATACAGAGCCGTGATTCATTATATGATACAGGATGAAGGAAGTGCGGAGAGCGAGTATTGCCAGGAAGAGATGAGGGATATGTTTGCAGGCATCTGCGTCAAGGAATTTATCCTCTTCTTCGGTGAGAGACTGCAGTACTATATTACAGAGGAGTCGGAGAACGGGGCATGGCCGACCAGAAGCAACAGTATTGCGGCAAGCGATATGGAGCAGGACGATTTTGAAAGCCGTTACACGGTGCTTAATGATATTATGATCGGAAAAACACTGCATGACTATGATACGGTGAATGATCTGATGATGCAGTATTACAGGCAGGATTTTATGGTGGATCACCTGTTTAAACTGCGTTGAGTGGTGGATGATATATCATTTTACTATGAAAGTCTCTGACTTTCACAGCATGGATGGACATGCGGCCGGCCGACGGCAGGTTGAGCATGATGGGGGTTTACTATGAAAGTCTTCGACTTTCATAGCATGGATGGCCAGGCGGCCCGCCAGGCGGCAGGTTGAGCATGATGTAAGTTTACTATGAAAGTCTTCGACTTTCACAGCATGGATGGACATGCGGCCGGCCCGACGGCAGGCTGAGCATGATGTAAGTTTACAGAGAAAAGGATGGCAGGCACGGATGTTCTTGGATCGAAAGGATGGGAACAAACTGCATAAGGGAAGCGTACTGGTTGGGTATGACCTGGGAAACCGGTATTCTCAGATCAGTTACTGTATCTATGGGCAGGAGGATGTGGATACGGTGGCAACTGTGGTTGGAACGAAGCAGTATAATATTCCGACAGTATTATGTAAACGCAAAGGGGCTAATCAATGGCTTTATGGTAAGGATGCCGTAAAAAATGAGCAGGAGGATATGATTCCGGTTACCGGTCTTGTTACCTTGGCGAGAAAGGGTGAAGAGGTGAAGCTGGAGGACGAAATCTTCGACCCGGTGGCATTGCTCACGTTGTTCATCCGCCGTACCATGACTTTGATGAATTTTATAGCTCCTGTCGAGAAAATTGATGCGATCATGTTCACGGTGGATGAACCGGATGACCGGATGGTGGAAATTTTAACGTTGGTATCCGCGAATCTTGGCCTGAAAACGCCGCGCATATTTTTCCAGGGCCATACGGAAAGTTTTTATTCCTTTATGCTGCATCAGCCGGCAGATCTGTGGTATCATCAGGTGCTGGCCTGCGAACATGACGGCCTGCGGTTGAAACTGTATCGAATGGAATGCAATAAGCGTACCACGCCGGTCGTCGTCCTGATTGAGGAACAGATCTACGAGACACTTGTGATCCCGGAAGAGTCGGAGGACGAGAAAGTCAGACAGGATGCCGGCCGTCTGGCGGATGAGAGATTCCTGGGCATACTGCAGGGCATGTGCGAAGGAAGGTTTATATCGACCGTCTATCTTCTGGGAGACGGATTCCGGACCGGATGGCAGGAGCGGTCTTTACAGTTTCTTTGCCGTAACAGGCGGGTGTTTCAGGGAAATAACCTTTTCAGTAAGGGAGCCTGCTATGGCCTCCTGGAGAAGCTGGAGCCGGGGGAAGAGGGCAGGAAGCATGTTTTTCTCGGAAGGGATATGCTGAAAGCCAATATAGGCATGCATGTCATGCGGCAGGGAAAGGAGTCCTATTATGCGCTTCTGGATGCCGGAGAGAACTGGTATGAACTATACAAAGAGTGTGATTTCCTCCTGACGAAGGAGAAAGAGCTGAAGTTTGTGATAACGCCGCTTGACGGAAAACACGTGCAGACGAAGGTGATCACTCTGTCGGGGGAAAGTGATAATGGGGCGCCTTTTACGAGATACCATATGGAAATGAAGATGAATGCGCCAAATCAGGTGTGTATTAAAGTGACGGATCTGGGATTCGGTGATTTTTTCGAGGCGGGCGGAAGCGTTTGGGAGGAGTCTTTTCAGGTATCCTGAATGAAAAGGACGGAAGAAAATGGGACAGATCATATTGGGAACCGGCAGGCAGGCCGGGAAACCCTACTTCGTAGAGAAATTTTACGTTAATTTATATTCGGTGGAGGAGCTGTGTTATCTGCTGGTAGAGAAGGCGGAGATGCTGGATCCGGAGATCATGCGCAGAGACCTGGTGCAGTGGCTGGATGAGCAGTGCGGCTTAAATCAGCTGGCGCATGCATTGTACTCCCTGCTGAACCAGAATGGTTCCACGGCGGCATTTGCGGGTATTATATTGGAGTATGTAAATTTGTATCCGGCGGATGTGGTGTCCAGAACAGAGGAGATCATCAGGAACAATGAGGATTTAAGCCCCTGGGAGCGCCAGAAAGCCAAGGCGGATTATATGCTGCTGCACGGAAGATTCTACGGGGCGTTGAAGCAGTACCATTCCCTTCTCACACAGGTCCCGGAGACGAACAGGCCGCTGCGGTCACAGGTTTTGCATAATATGGGAGTGGCTTATGCGAAACTGTTTATGTTCAGGCAGGCTGCCGATCGGTTCCTGCAGGCCTATGAGGCCGACGGTGTGGAGGACAGCCTGGCGCTGTACCTGGCCAGCGTGCGTTTTTACAGTCAGGATAAAGAGTATATTTCCTTTATTGCCGATCATCCGGAGTATCACAATGCATCGCTGCGGGTAGAGAGGCGGATGGAGCAGGCGGCAGGACAGTTTGAGGCGACGGATGAGAATCGTATGCTTTTTACGCTGCAGGTGTTCAAAGAGGAAGGAAGCAGTACGGCTGGAAATGATACGCCTTATTATGAGGAGATCGAGAAGCTGACGAATGAACTGAAAGAACGATACAGAGAGTATGTGTCATAGGATGGAAGATGTTGTAACCGTGAAGAACGTGTAACTTGGCGAAGAGCGATATGGAAAATATGGAAAATCTGGACAGGCGGAAGAGATAATGGGATGGTTTAAGAATCTAAAGAATAAATTATTTGACAAAAAGGACCGGACAGACCTCTATGAAGGCGAGTGGGAAGAGGAGGAGGTCGAGCACCAGATCGACTATGACAATAAGGAGCAGAGGGATGATTACGTCAAAAACTGTCTGGAACGTATGGCGGATGCGACGAAAGAGCTGGAGAATCTGACTTACGAATATGATATGGTCACATCATATCTGAAGGATATGGAAGAGATCGATGCGCTTCCACCGGAGGAGAAGGAGCAGTTGAAAGAATGCGCCGGACGGGTAGCCGACCTGCAGAGCAGCAGGGCGGATTTCATGGAACGGCCGCGCCGGATCAGCGAAGAAAACTATCAGCTTATGGAGAGGATAGCCGATGAAGTGGATGAGGGCTATGAGAAGCTCAGTGAGACAGAGGAGTACCAGAATCTGATCAGGCAGGACCTCAGCCGGCTGGACGGAGAGAGACATGCTTACGCCTATCGTAGAAGTGAAGTTATGGGTGTTATCGCCGATACGAGAGGGATGGCGGTCATCTGTGTCGTGGCGTTGGGGCTTTGTGTTTTACTGCTGCTTCTTTTGCAGTTTTTCCTGGAAATGGATACGGGAATCGGGTATTTGCTGACAGCGGCGGCGGCAGCGGTGACGATCACGGTGATCTATGTGAAGCATCTGGACGCAAGACAGGAGCTGCGCCGGGTGGAGAATGGGATCAATAAGATTATCCTTCTGCAGAATAAGGTGAAGATCAGATATGTCAACAATACCAATCTGCTGGAATACCTGCAGCTGAAATACGGGGTGGGCAGCGCTAAGGAATTGATGGAATTGTGGAGAAATTATGAGACGGAGAAAGCGGAGCGGGAAAGTCTCAGAAAAGCGGAGAGAGATCTTGATTACAACGAGCGGGAACTGCTGCAGATGTTAAAGTGTTACCAGATCAAGGATCCGGCCATATGGCTGCACCAGACGGAGGCGATTCTGGACCGGAAAGAGATGGTGGAGATCCGTCATAATTTGATTGTCAGGAGACAGTCCCTGCGCCGGCGGATGGATTACAACAAGGAAGTGGTGGCCGGCGGTTCCCAGCAGGAGATCAAAGCGCTGGTGGAGAAGTATCCGCAGTATGCCGGAGAGGTTATGAAATATGTGGAAGAGTATGAGAAGAAATACCAGAAAGAGCCGGAGTGAAGCGCATGGGATAGAAGCGGGGATGCGGTGGTTCGATGTGCCGGAGGAAAGAAGGGCGTGGATGAATAAGAGGGAGGAGAAGACAGTATGAGTACAGACAGATATGTAAGTCCGTTATCGGAGCGGTATGCCAGTAAGGAGATGCAGTATATTTTTTCGCCGGATATGAAATTCCGGACGTGGAGGAAGCTGTGGATCGCGCTGGCGGAGACGGAGATGGAGCTGGGACTTTGCCAGAACGGGCAGCCGGTTATCACGCAGGAGCAGATCGACGAGCTGAAAGCGCATGCGGAAGATATTAACTATGATGTGGCGAAGGCGCGGGAGAAGGAAGTGCGGCATGATGTGATGAGCCATGTTTATGCTTACGGGCAGCAGTGCCCGAAGGCGGCTGGTATTATTCATCTGGGAGCGACCTCCTGTTATGTGGGGGACAATACGGATATTATCGTGATGACGCAGGCCCTGCGTCTGGTGAAAAAGAAGCTGGTGAATGTGGTGGCGGAACTTGCCGGGTTTGCACGGGAGTATAAAGGGCTTCCGACGCTTGCCTTTACACATTTTCAGCCGGCACAGCCGACGACGGTGGGGAAGCGGGCGACGCTCTGGGCACAGGAATTCTGTCTGGATCTGGAAGATCTCGACTATGTGCTCTCGACGATGAAGCTTTTGGGTTCCAAGGGTACGACAGGAACCCAGGCCTCTTTTCTGGAGCTGTTCGATGGAGATCAGGAGACTATTGACAGGATTGATCCCATGATCGCACGGAAGATGGGATTTGAGAAATGCTATCCGGTTTCAGGACAGACCTACTCCCGTAAAGTGGATACCAGGGTGTGCAATGTACTGGCAGGAATCGCGGCCTCGGCCCATAAGATGTCCAATGATATCAGGCTGCTGCAGCACCTGAAAGAGGTGGAGGAACCTTTCGAGAAGAGCCAGATCGGCTCCTCGGCCATGGCGTATAAGCGCAACCCGATGCGGAGTGAGAGAATCGCATCCCTGTCCCGCTATGTGATGGTGGATGCGCTGAATCCGGCCATTACTTCGGCGACACAGTGGTTTGAGAGGACTCTGGATGATTCTGCCAATAAAAGGCTGTCGATTCCGGAAGCATTTCTGGCGGTGGACGGTATTCTGGATCTGTGTCTGAATGTGGTGGACGGACTGGTGGTATATGACAAGGTGATCACAAAGCGGCTTATGAGTGAGCTGCCTTTTATGGCTACGGAAAATATAATGATGGATGCGGTGAAGCGGGGCGGCAACAGACAGGAGCTGCATGAGAGGATCAGAGAACTGTCCATGGAAGCCGGCGCACATGTGAAAAGGGAAGGCCGGGAAAACGATCTGTTGGAGCTGATTGCGGCCGATCCGGCCTTTAATCTGTCGGAGGAGGAGCTTGAGGAGACAATGGATCCGAAGAAGTATGTGGGACGGGCGCCGATACAGGTGGAGAAGTTCCTGGAAGAAGTCGTGCAGCCGATTCTGGAGGAGAATGAGGCGCTGCTGGGAGTGAAGGCAGAGATTCATGTCTGAGCATACGGCGCCGGGGTGTACCCCGGCAGAACCGTGAGAAAAGCGACTTGCCGGTAACGGCGAAGCGGTGAGCAGCGCCGGTACGATGCAGCGACTTTAGGAGATACAGAGGAAAAGCGGGTGTAGGTATTGCGGAAGAGAAGGATATGGGGCAGGTACATATGGATGGGAATGGCTGTGGCAGTATTGTGCGTCAGCATGGGAATGGCTGTGGCGGCGAAAGAAGAGACTGCACAGGGGAATACGGACCGCCAGGTGCTGGAGGCGTATGAGGAGTATCAGGAGCGGTTGAACGGGATCGAGCGGCGGGCGGAGATTGCAGGAAGCGGTTTTTCTGTGATTGAGGATCAGATCTTTCCGCTGGAGACGGACTGCTACGGGGAGATACTGCTGGTGCCTGCCATGGAAGAGCGGTATCAGAGGCTGGCGC